>JAEEGL017440057.1_pt1 | contig 20916 bp, 13 predicted proteins | sample 9134231 | NCBI WGS metagenome assembly JAEEGL01 (sample SAMN16246548, study PRJNA631951) | gut metagenome | biome: gut microbiome; feature: rumen; material: fiber-attached | host: Bos | place: Iran: Karaj | collected 2018-10
TGTCGAATATTTGGGACACATCATCATCAATGACCAGATCAAGGAAGATTCCGAAGCAGCAATAAAGGAACTCAAAAACGTTGGTGTTAAGCGCCTGGTAATGGTTACCGGTGATAAGAAGAGCGTTGCCGAAAATGTTGCAAATAAGCTTGGTCTGACAGGTTTCTTTGCTGAACTCCTTCCGGCTGACAAAGTCTCGAAAGTAGAAGAACTCCTTGCTTCTGAAAAGGGAAGACTTGCTTTTGTCGGTGACGGTATCAACGATGCTCCTGTTCTCATGCGTGCTGACTGCGGAATAGCAATGGGTGCTATGGGTTCTGATGCGGCCATTGAGTCTGCTGATGTAGTCCTTATGGATGACAAACCGTCCAAGATCGCTGACGCCATGAAGATCGCAAGAAAGACGATGAGAATCGTTTGGGAGAACATTATCTTTGCACTCGGTGTTAAGGCTGTGATCCTTATTTTGGGTGCTTTTGGTATCGCAAACATGTGGATAGCGGTATTCGGCGATGTCGGAGTGCTCATAATTGCTATCCTGAATGCCATGAGATGCATGAAGAAAATTAAATAAAAAAACTTGCGATTTGTGCTTTTTTGAGTAGTATTAGAACAGCTATTTAGAGGAGGTTCAATATGAAGTTCAAAAAAGCTTTGGCTTCTGTCCTTGCATTGGGCATGACAATCACATGTTTTGCCGCATGCGACATGGACGAAGACTATGATTATGATGACGACGGTTATGAATACGACGATGACGGTGAAACCGGCGAGACGGGTAGCAACGCCGGTAACAGCGGCAACAGCGGTTCAGTAAGATCTGTATCTTCAATGCAGATGTCCGTAGATCAGGAGTCGGGAAGTGTTCAGATCACAAGACCCGAATCTTCTGAGACAGCTATGGCAAATGACGGCAGCTGGACTATTTTCGTATATCTCTGCGGTACTGACCTTGAGTCAGACGGCGGTGCAGCAACAGGCGACCTTGAGGAGATGTGCGCTGCTTCTGCTTCTGATAAGGTTCGTTTCGTAGTTCAGACAGGCGGTACATCCCAGTGGCAGAATAACTACATTACAAGCGGTTCGGGCCGTTACATTATCCAGGATAATGATGTAGTTGCATTAGACGAGTTCGAAGCACGCAACATGGGTGATCCTGCAACTCTTGCAGATTTCCTTAAGTGGGGCGTTCAGGAGTATCCTGCTGAGCACATGGGTGTTATCTTCTGGAATCACGGCGGCGGAAGCATTTCGGGTGTATGCTTCGATGAGCTCAACGACAGTGATTCTTTGAGCATCCGTGAGATTGACAGCGCTCTTTACACTGTTTTCGAGGGCATGACAGACCGTTTCGAATTCATCGGTTTCGATGCATGCCTCATGGGAACGGTTGAGACAGCTAACATTCTTGCTTCTTATTCGCGTTATATGGTTGCTTCACAGGAAACAGAGCCCGGCAACGGCTGGGATTACACTGTAATCGGCAATTTCCTTGCAGATAATCCGGGTGCAAACGGTGCTGAACTCGGTGAGGCAATCGCTGACGGATTCTATGAATCCTGCAAGCAGACAGGTGAGCAGAACGATGCAACACTTTCAGTTATTGATCTTAGTAAGATCGATGCAGTTGTAGAAGCATTCAACGTTTTCGCAAAGGGTATGTATGAGGCAAGTGAGGATACATCAGTTCTCACAAACGTTATCCGTAACATCGAGAATGCTGATAACTTCGGCGGCAATAACAGATCCGAAGGATACACAAACATGGTTGACTTCAGCGGCCTTGCAAGTGCATGCAGCGATTATGCAGATGCTTCAGCTGTAGTTTCCGCTGTTGATGCGGCTGTTGTTTACAACAAGTGCGGTACAACACACTCCGGCTGCTGCGGACTTTCCATCTACTATCCTTTGGCAGTTCAGGGTTCTACTGAACTTAAAGTCCTTGAGGACATCAGCATCAGCCCTTTCTATTCTTCATTCATTGACCGTCAGGACTTCTCCAGCTCCATCAACTATGATGATTCTGCAGATTCCGGCGATGAAGCATACTGTGATGAGGAATCAGGCTGCTACTATTTCTGCGAAGGCGATACACAGTATTGCTATGACCAGAATGAAGGTCAGTATTACTGCTATGATGCAAATTCCGACAACTGGGTTCAGACAAACGATCAGTGTGATTACAATTCATACGATTACAGCGGATCCAACGATGATTTCGGATACAACGACGATTACTGGTTCAGCGATGACAGCTGCTGGCAGGGCGGTTCATGCATGGAGTACGATGATAACTCCGGTTGCTACCGTTCACGTTCCGTAAACAACAATCACTGGGATTATGCTGATCAGATCGAGCAGACAGGCGAGAGCCCTTACATCAAGTTCCTTAAGGCTCCTGTTATCGATGATGACGGTATCTATTCCTTCACACTTACACCTAAGAGCGTTGACCGTACAGCTTCTGTAAGCGCATTCGTATATCAGGTAATCGACGATGAAGCACTCCTTCTCGGTGAGACAACTGACATCAACTGCGATTGGGACAAGGGTCAGTTCGAAGACGGATTTGACGGATACTGGCTCTCACTTCCTGACGGTCAGAATCTCTCTATCTCTGTTGTTGCAGTAACTGATGAATACACGGTTTACTCTTCACCCATTATGCTCAACGGCGAAGAGACAAACCTCAGATTCAAGCTCTATACTGAAGATTATTCCATCGTTGTTGAAGGCGCATGGGACGGTATCGATGACAGCGGTGCTGCTGCAAAGGCTGTTAAGAAGATCAATGAAGGCGACAAGATCGTTCCTCTTTATACTTCAGTATCTCTTGTAAATGACAGTGATGAAGAGACACTTTGGGAAGGCGCAGAGTATGTTGTTTCCGGTTCTTTGGAACTCACATACGCTCTTCTCGAGGAAGCAGATTATCTCTATGCATTCTGCATTGATGATATCTACAACGACTTCTATCTCACAGACTTCGTAGAATTTGCAGTTGATGCAAACGGAGACACATACTTCTACATTTACGAGTAAGTAAACAATAAAACTTTTTGACGATGCGGGATCATAAACCGCCTGACGTCGACAGGTTATCTGCTATAATTTTTCAGGAAGCATTTTTGCGAAAAGATTTAAGCGAGGTAACAATATGTCGGTAATGGCTTCGTTTATGGTCCCGCATCCGCCTTTAATAGTGCCTGACGTAGGCAAGGGCGGAGAGAAACAGGTCTTAAAGACCATCGCATCCTATGAGAGAGTTGCTGACGAGATTGCCTCTCTTGATCCGGATACAATCGTAATTACCAGTCCGCATGCCACGATGTACGCCGACTATTTTCATGTGTCGCCGGGCAGAAGTGCAAAGGGTTCTTTTGCAAAGTTCGGTGCTTCGAATGTAAGGTTTGATGAATCATACGATGAGGATCTTGTTGATAAGATCTGCGAGATAGCTGATGAGCACGATTTTCCTTGCGGCACTTTGGGTGAAGAAAGCCGTGAACTCGATCACGGCACCATGGTCCCGCTGTGGTTTATCCGAAATAAATTCAAGGGCGGACAGATAGTAAGAATAGGCCTTTCAGGACTTCCTCTGACCGACCATTACAGACTTGGCATGTTCATTAAACAGGCAGCAGAAGAACTCGACCGCAGAGTAGTAATAGTTGCGAGCGGTGATCTTTCACACAAACTTCAGGATTACGGTCCTTACGGATTTGCGAAGGAAGGTCCTCAATACGACGAACGCATAATGGATGTCATGGGCCGCGCCGCTTTTGATGAACTTTTCGATTTTTCAGAAGATTTCTGCGATAAGGCTGCCGAGTGCGGACACCGTTCGTTTGTGATAATGGCAGGCTGCTGGGACGGCAAAAAAGTTAAGACTGAAGTCTTTTCCCATGAGGATGTCACGGGAGTAGGTTACGGCATCTGTACTTTCTACCCGCAAGACGGTGAATTCAGCGAGCGGAAATTTCTTGATAACTATCTTGAGAAACAGGAAAAAGAACTTTCAGATAAAAGGTCTTCGTCAGATATCTATGTAAGGCTCGCAAGACTTTCTCTTGAGACATACATAAAAGACAGAAGAAGGCTCAGTATTCCTGAAGATATCAGCCTTATCGCTCAGGGCGGAGATATACCTGATGAGCTGCTTAACAGGCGTGCGGGTGCATTCGTTTCAATACATAAATTCGGAAGGCTCCGCGGCTGCATAGGAACGATCGGCGCCACTACCGATTGCGTGGCACAGGAGATCGCAAACAACGCGATAAGCGCCTCCACAAGAGACCCGAGATTTGATCCCATTACCGTTGATGAACTTCCCATGCTGGAGATAAATGTCGATGTTCTCGGAGATGCGGAAGACATTGATTCAAAGGATCAGCTGGATGTGAAGAAGTATGGTGTAATCGTGTCGACCCGTGACGGCAGGAGAGGACTTCTTTTGCCTGACCTTGAAGGCGTGGATACGGTCGATTATCAGGTGGCGATCGCCATGCAGAAGGGCGGTATTAAGCCGGGCGAGAAATATTATCTCCAAAGGTTTGAAGTTGTCCGTCATACTTGATGTCAGGAGGAACTGATGACAAGGTGTCATGTGTGTTTCAGGCATTGTGATCTGAACGAGGGAGATATTGGGCTTTGCGGTGCAAGGATATGTCATTCAGACAGCATCCTGCCTGCTAATTACGGCCGTGTAACTTCTCTTGCTTTGGACCCTGTCGAAAAGAAACCTCTGCACAGGTTCTATCCGGGCTCAAAGATACTTTCTGTGGGAAGTTACGGCTGTAATCTGAGATGCCCTTTCTGCCAGAACAGCGAGATTTCGTGGGGAGAAGAAGCGAAGGATTTTGCAGTGACAGCTGATGTCATTTCTCCTGAAGAACTTATTTTGATAGCTGAAAAGCAGAAAAAGAACGGAAATATAGGTATAGCATTTACATATAACGAACCTCTTATCGGATATGAGTTTGTAAGAGATACCGCAAAGCTCTCTCATGAAACGGGCATGAAGAATGTAATCGTGAGCAACGGTACGGCATCGCTGTCTGTTTTATCTGAGCTTACGCCTTATATTGATGCAATGAATATCGACCTGAAATGCTTTGATCCCGATACATATTCCAAAGTTTTGGGAGGCAGTCTCAAGATGACGATGGAATTCATCGAAGAGGCGGTAAAGCATGCACACGTTGAACTTACTTGTCTTATCGTTCCCGGATTAAATGATTCGCCTGATATGATGCGTGAAATGACAGGATGGATAGCATCACTCAAAGACGGTAAGGATATACCTTTCCATGTGTCGCGTTTCTTCCCGTGTTTTCATATGACCGACCGTCCCGCCACACCCGTAAGCGCGGTCTATGAGCTTGCTGAAATAGCAAGAGAATCACTTAATTTCGTTTATACGGGAAACTGCTGATTTCGATTCTTTTTCAGTTTAGTGTTTAGATATGCTATATTTAATTGAAATGGAATAGGGAAAGGAAACGGAAAATGGCAGTTTTATGCAGTAATTGTGCAGGCAAACTTATCTTCAATCCGGCTACACAAAGGCTGGAGTGCGCTACGTGCGGAAGTTCTTTCAGACCGGAAGATGTTGAAGACAAGAATGCCGATCTTCATTCAAAGTATTACGACACCAGGGTTTATGTCTGCAGTCACTGCGGAGCTGAGGTAATCACGAGCGATACAGAGGCTTCATCTTTCTGCGTGTATTGCGGCAACCCTGCAATCGTTTTCGACAGGATATCAAAGGAATATAAACCTGACGGTCTTATACCATTCCAGGTTACCAAAGAGGAAGCGATTAAGAATATCAAGATAAGGTTTATGAAAAACCCTATCGTTCCCAAAGAGATAATGGGGAAGTGCGTTCCTGAGAATATCCGCGGCATTTATGTTCCGTACTGGATCGTCAATGCAGATTATACTGAAGCGGATTATTTAAGCGGAAAGGTCAAGCGTGGAAAACGCACGGAAACCAGATATTATTCCAGGGCCGGAGAGATCGCGGTTAAGAATGTCCCGATTGACGGTTCCAATATACTTAACGATGATATAAGCCGTAAGCTTGAACCGTTCTATCTTGAGGATTCCAAGACCTTTGACGAGGATTATCTCAATGGTTTCTATTCGAATACTTCGGACATGAATTACTTTGACCTCAAAAAGTCGGCTGCATACAGATGCCATAAGATGTATGCGGATGAAATAGTAAAGACGGTCAAGGCAAAAGACGTAAAGATTGTGGATTCGATATATTGGGTCGATGTTCATGACGATCCCATTTATATGATGTTCCCTGTATGGTTCTTTACGTTTAAATACGAAGATAAACCGTACACGATCCTTGTTAACGGACAGTCAGGCAAAGTCGTCGGAACGATGCCGTGGCAGAAAAAACGCGTTGTTGCCATAACATTAGCGACTTTTATTCTTGTCATGGCTCTCATCGCAGTGATCATTACAGGCTTGATTCAGAACTGGTTTTTGCTTTCCTCGATATTTGTATATGCACTGGCAGGAATTACGGTGCTTGGATCGTATTCATTTACACGCGGATTTGTCGGCCTCAAAAGAATACATAAGAATCTGAGGCTTACCCAATCGGAAGATATCTTCAAGTTTGTTAAGAAAAGACAGGGGTAATGCATATGGATGAACAGATTTTTATGATGTATACAGTCTTTATCGGAATGCTTGTGTTTACGGGCATAGCCATTACCATGTTTGTCGTTTATAAGATACTTAACAGATTCAGCAACTTCGGTGATTCATCCTGCAAACTGGATGATTACTCACCCAGAGCGATCCATTATCTCCGTGACATGGATGACGTTCCTTCAACAGAAAAACGTCTTCTTTTCTCCGCATATGGAGAGAATCCTTACGACGGCAGGCAGCATACGATTCCGGAGCAGCTTCTGAAGAATTCGAAAATGGATGAGCCTGATCAGGAAATGGAATAAACAATGGAAATTACCTACAGAAAACTCGAGACGAAAGATCTTGATACGTTTATCAGTATGAGGATCAAACAGTTAAGAGAGGAAGGCGCCACAGAAGATATCGATCTGGTGCCTGTTCTCAAAGATTATTACAACCGCCATATGGCTGACGGCACTTTTGTGTCATGGCTCGCTCTTGACGGTGAGAAGGTCATCGGTACGAGCGGTATGTCATTTGTAGAGAAACCGCCTTATTTCAGCTGTCCGTCCGGAAGGATAGGGCTTCTTTCGAGCATGTTTACCGATCCGGATTACAGAAGGATGGGAATAGCAAAAGAACTTCTTCACAGAGTCGTTGAAGAAGCAAGAACGTACGGCTGCGGCGCAGTACAGATTACTGCATCCGACATGGGTGTAAAGCTTTATTCCGCATACGGTTTTGTCCACAACGGCAATTTCATGCAATATAACTTAAAGGAGTAAAAGTAATGAAGAAGATAGGATTGGTTGGCGGCACAGGTCCGGAATCAACCTTGATGTACTATAAAGAACTCAATTCAAGGATCGATAAGATCACTAACGGCAATGCCATGCCCGACATCGTTATCGAGAGTGTTGATTTCAGAAGGGCATGGGATTATGTCTGCTCTGAAAGATACGACGAGCTCGCCGATTATCTTTCAGAGAAAGTTGCCAGCCTTCAGAACAGCGGTGCAGAAGTAATATCTTTAACGGCAGTAACCATGCATCTGGTAATAGACGACATCATTGCCAAAACCAAGGCTGATCTTGTAACCATCCCCCAAGCAGTATGCAGTGAAGCTTTATCAAGAGGCTATAAGAAGATCGGTCTTCTCGGTACCATATTTACTATGGAACAGGACTACATGAAGAAGGATTTCCGTAATGCCGGGATAGAAGTTATTGTTCCTTCCAAAGAAGACAGGGAACTTGTCGCAAAAAGGATATATGAAGAACTTGAAGCAGGCATCGTAAAGGATTCAACGCTTAAGGAATTACAGGGAGTAATCTCGAGAATGCGTGATGAAGACGGTATCGAAGCAGTCGTTTTGGGATGCACGGAGCTTCCTCTTATCCTGAATTCCGGCAACTGTCCCGTACCTTGTCTCGACAGTGTTGAGATACACATAAATGAGCTTATAAAACAGACGGTTTAAAGCTGTAAAATTTCTTTCGAAAAAACTCTTGAAAACAATTTTTAATTACTTTAGTCTTCTTTTTGGACGTCCAAATCTTTATCAAGACGAGGAATATTATGACCAAAGAAGAACTACACTCTTTCATTGAGAACAGTAACGGAAACGAGGGTAATATCTGCCAGATCTGTGCCGTAAAAGACGGCAAGACCGTATATGAGGATAACTGGCACGGATATAAGTCAGATGATGCCGTTCATGTCATGTCGGTTACCAAGGGCGTCATGGCGCTTCTTGCCGGAATTGCATTAGATAAGGGATTCATTAAAAGCGTTGATCAGAAAGTCCTTGATTTCTTTCCTGACTATACAGTCAAAAGAGGCGAGAAGACTATCTGCGATGTTACGGTAAAGCATCTTCTCACGATGACGGCGCCGTATAAGTACCGCTCCGAGCCCTGGAAAAAGGTCTGCACTTCAGATGACTGGACAAAAGCCACTCTCGATCTGTTGGGCGGACGTTCGGGAATAACGGGCGAATTCAAGTATGCGACACTAGGAATCCAGATCCTTGCAGGAATAATAGAGAATGCAACCGGTGAAAAGCTGATTGATTTTGCAAACCGCAATCTGTTTTTGCCTCTGGGCATCGCCGAACATGTGAATCATGGCGACAGTTCCAAAGAAGATCAGTTCGATTTCGTGATGAATAAGAGCCCCAGAAAGAATGAATGGTATTCGGATCCCAAGGATACAGTTACGGCAGGATGGGGACTGTGCATGTCAGCCCGTGACATGGCAAAACTCGGTGAACTTGTTTTATGCAAAGGCATTGTAGGCGGAAAAGAGATCGTATCAAAAGAATATATCGATGACATGATTACGCCGAAGCAGAAGCTCGGAGAGCGTTTCAGATACATGGAATACGGATATCTGTGGTATAAACCTTACGAAGACAGGGAAGTATATGCCGCATTAGGCGACAGCGGAAATGCCATATATGTTAACCGTGAAAAAAACGTTGCAGTAGGCGTTACGGGCACTTTCAAGCCCCTGATCTTCGACAGGGTGGAATTCATTGAGAAGAAAGTACTTCCGCTTGTAAGATAAGCCTTTGTATACTGTATAATAGTGCCAATAATTTCCGGAGGCTATTATGAAGAAGATTAACAGCGCCATAGCATTGATACTTGCAGGTGCGATGGTATTAACTGCATGTGATAAGGGACAGGGTACGGCTACAGATGAGACTTCCGCAACGGATACTTCGGCTGCGGTCTCAAGCTCAGATACGGAAAACTCACAAAGCGGCACTTTTGAAGGCGCTCAGGGAGGCTCTCACTCGACATCGGGACTGACTGAGTTCGGACGCGGCTACGAAGGTATCGAAGGAACCGGTAACTATAACTACGGAGAAGCTCTCCAGAAATCGATCCTTTTCTATGAACTTCAGAGGAGCGGACCGCTTCCCGAGCAGACAAGATGCAACTGGAGAGGTGATTCCGGACTTGAGGACGGAGCTGATAACGGCCTTGACCTCACAGGCGGCTGGTATGACGCCGGCGATAACGTTAAGTTCAATCTTCCCATGGCTTATTCCGCAGCGATGCTCGGCTGGTCTGTATATGAAGACCGTGAGGCTTACGAGCAGAGCGGACAGCTCGAATATATTCTCGGAGACATTAAGTGGGTTACAGATTACCTTATTAAGTGTCATCCGGAAGATGAGGTGTTCTACTATCAGGTAGGCGACGGCAATGCGGATCACTCATGGTGGGGACCCTGTGAGGTCATGACCATGAACAGACCTTCTTACTGCGTAACGAAGGATAATCCGGGCTCTGCCGTTGTAGGCGAGGCCGCTGCGGCACTGGCTGTCGCATCAGTAGTATTCAAGGACGTGGATAAAGAATACTCAGAACTCTGCCTTGAACATGCAAAGAGCCTTTATGAGTTTTCAGATTCGACAAGAAGCGATTCAGGATATACGGCTGCCAACGGTTTCTACAACTCATGGAGCGGATTCTACGATGAGCTTTCGTGGGCGGGATGCTGGCTCTATCTGGCTACTGACGACAGCAAATATCTTGATAATGCGAAAAGTTGTTTCACGCAGGCAGGCCACGACTATAACTGGTCTCTCTGCTGGGATGACGTGCATATCGGCGCTGCGGTAATGCTCGCAAAGATCACAAACGAGAAGTCTTACAAGGATGAAGTCCAGAAGCACCTTGATTTCTGGTCCTGCGGTACTTCTGACGGAGAGAGGATCACATATTCTCCCGATGGTCTTGCCTGGCTTGACCAGTGGGGTTCATTAAGATATGCGACCACGACTGCATTTGTTGCAACCGTATACAGCAGATGGGACGGCTGTCCTTCTGACAAGGTTCAGGTCTACTGGGAATTTGCGGAATCACAGGCTGATTATGCACTTGGTTCTTCGGGCAGATCTTATGTATGCGGATTCGGTGAGAATCCTCCGGTTCATCCCCATCACAGAACGAGCCAGGGATCTTACTGCGACAACATGAACGAGCCAGGTGAAGCAAGGCATACGCTTTACGGTGCACTTGTCGGAGGCCCTGCTGCATCTGACGGATATACCGATACCGTAAGCGATTACAACAAGAACGAGGTTGCATGCGACTACAATGCGGGATTCACGGGCCTTATGGCTGCAATGTATTCCAAGTATCACGGACAGACACTGATCGATTTCGGAGCAGTAGAAGAAGTTCCCGGCGACGAATATTCTGCCGAGTGCGGTCTTAATGTTGAAGGTCAGGACTTTGCCGAGATCAAGGCATTCATTTACAACAAGACGGCATGGCCTGCAAGAACGGCAGAGAACCTTGAATTCAGATATTTCGTTGACCTTTCCGAGATCTATGAGGCAGGAGGCGACGCATCGGGTGTCAGCATCAATACGAACTATATGCAGTCAGGAAGAGTTGACGGCCTCAAGGTTTGGAACGAGGATAATCACATCTACTATCTTTCCGTTGTTTTTGATGACGGCAATCTGAGACCCGGCGGACAGTCACAGTACAAGTCCGAGATACAGGTAAGAATGACAAGTCCTAACGGTGAATGGGATAACAGCAACGATTATTCCTACAACAACGGTGTTGTCCTTATAGATGACGGCGAGCTTGTATTCGGCACTTTGCCTGATGAGGAGGGTACCGGTTCCGGAGAATCTGCAGGCGGAGCCGTTCCGACTCAGGGAACAACTCCTACACAGACTCATTCATCTTCTTCGGGCGGTCAGGTGTCTGTCGGAGATCTTCAGGTGACGATGAACTATAACGACAATTCTTCAAGTGCAAACGCTATTGCGGGAACTCTGGAGATCAAGAATACAGGCAGTGATTCTGTCGATCTGTCTGCTCTTAACATCAATTACTATTTTACGAGCGACGGAGGCAACATGGTCTTTGACTGTTATCACGCAGCCGTAAATTCTTCTTCAGGACAGTACACGGCGCTTACGGATGAGGTGACAGGCGCATTCTCCACATGTTCAGGCGAAGACCGGGATACATGCCTTACCATATGCCCCGGAAGCGGCACTCTTGAAGAAGGCGATACCTTTACGATCAGCTTCAGCTGCCACCGTGATGACTGGCAGAACATGGATCTTTCAGATGACTGGTCGCATAAGAGCGTGAACAACATAGAAATTATCGGCTAAAAAAGACGAAACCTAAGACGAAAACGATGAAACAGTCCCATTAATCGCTTTAAAAAGTTTCTGCCGAATCGTAAAATCTAATCAGAAAGATTTTCGAGGTAGCAGTATGATCAGATTTAAAACTTACTGTGCGGTAAAGCCTGTTTCACGTGAAGTTATAGAGTGCGCGGTCAGGGATTTCCCGGGCAGGGAGATAATCTTTGTCGCACCTGAGTTTTCAAAGGCACAGGTGGAGCGCGAAGTCCTTGCCTTTAAGGAATTGACCGCTCATTTAGGGAATACCATAGACACGGGTGAGGGAATCCTTACCCTGTCTTCTTCGCTGGTTTCGGGCGATGTCTTAAGCTTTAGAAAACTCGCCGGCAACATTCTTGACGATCTCGGCACGAACTATGTGGCAGAGGGCGGAGAGATAATGCTCCGCAATGCCATCTATAACATCCTTGCAAACAACAAAGAGAAACTGAATGCTTTCGGCACTTTGTCTTCCAGGATCGATTACATCAATATGATGATCGCCCTCCTCGGTGACTTCTCAAGATACGGCGTCGGCATTAAGGATATCGATAAGGCCATTCAGGCGCTTGAAAAAACATCTGCTACAGTCGCATTTATCAACAAGCTAAAAGACCTTCACCTGATAATGAGCGAGCTTGAGAATCTTAATGTCAGATTCGGTCTTAATCTTTTGAGAGAGCCCATCGCACTGGCCTGCGAAAGACTCGCAGCATATATTTCGGGAGATGCAGGATCGAGACGCAGGAGCGCTCTCGGCCAGCTTAAGGATTCCGTTATAGTTTTCATCGGATTCGGCGCAACGCGTATGCTTACGCCCAAAGAGATCAGACTTGTTTCACTCCTGTCCGAACTCGGCTGTGATGTTGAGTTTAATGTCCTTGCAGGCAATAGCGGATCCAAATATTCATCGGTCTGCAAGACAGGTGAGGATTTCCGTGCGATGCTCGAAGGTCTTGGAGCGACAGGTTCTGCGATCAGCGTTAAGGACAATGCACCTGAGTTAAAGACTATAGTCGAGGGAATCGCATCTGATATTAAGCCTGACGGTCTTGATACTGCGGACAAGGTCAGACTTGCCGAACTTGATGGAATCGACGACAGAGTCGGATATATCTTCAGCGAGGTCATAAGCCTTACGAGAGATCAGGGTTACAGATACCGTGACATAAGGATCGTGTGCTGCAGCGAGGACATCATGACGAGGATGAGAAGCACCGCCGAGATCTACGGGTTAGATGTTTTTATCGACCGCAAGATCGCTTTGGGCGGAACCGTCGTTCCGTACATGATGCAGATCCTTCTCGAACTTCCCAGAGCGGGTTACACGCTTGAACTGATAATGAAGGCGATGCGTTCGGGCATGCTGAGCATACCGCCTTATATTGCCGACAGCTTCGAGAATTTCTGCTATGCAAAGAACATCATGGACCAGGGAAGACTCTTTGATCCTAATGCTTATTCCGATCCTGATGAAGAAGGCAAGAATAAGCGCAAGCTCTGGATATTTGAGAATACCGTTCCCGGATATAAGGAGGGCTTTGTCGACAGCGGAAAGTTCTTCTATGAATATGTCGTTGTCCGTTCGCTCATCCCTTTGAAAGAAGCATGTGAATCGATATTCGGCGAGAAGACTCTTGCAGGCAAGGCAATGGCAAGCCTTAAATATCTCGACAGTGTTCGTGGCTTTATCGAGCCGCTAAGAGATGAGTTTTCCGCAAGAGGCGACGATGCTGCCGCTGTAGCGCTCGTCAGAGGATACGATGAACTTATAAGCCTTTTGATGTGTTCCACACATGAGATGAACGACTGTGAGATAAGCCAGAAGGATTTCATAGCAATGCTCAGGACTGACATGAGGAACCGCACCGAAGGCACGATACCTTTGAAAGTTGATTCCATCGAGATAACAACACCCGAGCATGCCTTTGTAACACCCTGTAAGGTGCTCTTCATCATTGGCGCACAGAAAGATAACTTCCCGTACATGAGAATGCGAGAGGGCCTTTTAAGCGGCATAGAGCTTAAGGCTTTATCAGCTTCCACCGAAGACATCGAACTTCCCGATAAGGCGGAGAGCAAGATGAGGGAAGAGTTTGTTACTGCATGCCTTGATCTCGGTGCTGCAACTGACCTTATCTATATGGTTCACGAGTACGGTGCGCCGAAGAGCCGTGTTTTCGAATATCTCGAAAACTATGTCGATGAGAAATACCACATCGTCAACACATTCAAGAACCCCATTTCCGGACAGGCCGTGAAGTTCAGACATGATTTCGAGAAAGCAAGGATTCCTGCTGAAATTATGGACAGACTTCTTACAGGCAAGAAAGAAGACGGAACGAAGGGAAAGATCATTTATGCGAGTGTCTCCTCCATCGAGAGCTACAGGCAGTGCGCTTTCCAGTTCATGCTCGAAAGAGAACTGAGAATAAGCCCGAGAGAAGATAACACAAGGATCCAGCCTAATTCTTTCGGAAGCCTTATTCACGGCATGTTTGAGGAAGCATACAGAACTCTTCGTGACGACAGTTCCAAAGACCCTGAAAAGTTTAAGGAACTGGCAGAGGAATTGCTTAATGATGAGGATAAATATGATGCCTTTGCAGATAAATGTCTTAAGGCTTCAGTTGCTTCCAGAGCGTCTTTCGGTTCCGTTGATAAGGAAGGTAATCCCAAAGACAAGGTTTTCGAGATGGATACCTATGCAAAGCTCAGAAGGATGTTTACCAAGATGTTCCGTGACGTGCTTCAGGATTCCGTAAATACCGGATTCGTTCCTGAAGGCGTTGAGGAGAAGATCGGCCAGGACGGTCTTGTCCTTGATATTCCTTATGAAGGAATCGATCTCAAGTTCAGCGGATACATCGACAGATATGACACGAAGAATGGCGAAGACGGAAAGATCCATGTAAGAACGATCGACTATAAGAGCGGCGATAAAGCGGTTGATTCGACAGCACTTCTTAACGGCACTCAGATTCAGCTCCCTGCTTATTCGGGTGCGATACTCGACATGAATAAAAAGGCAGGCAACGATGCTGTTATCGACGATTACGGATATGTCCTTGTAGGTCTTAAAGCCAATGACGACGGCGAGCCTCTCGTATGTCTCCCGCAGCTTGCAGGATATAACGACGAGGCTGTAAATATAGCGATCAAATACTCCAAGCACATTATCAAGGAGAGTATCGATCAGATAGCAGAGGGAAAAGCTGATGCGATTACTGCCGCTCCTCACATCAAGCTCTGTAGTTACTGCAGTTACAGAGGTTACTGCGGAAACGATCCTTCTTTCTCGAAGGGCAGGGCGCAGATAAATACGGGTAGCAGCAGTGAGTACGGCAAAGTGGTTGCCAACTGCGAGAAAGCGGCAGAGCCTACTAAGTCCGGAAAGCCGAGAAAAGATTACGGCTACGATGATGTTACCAAGATAATCGGTGCGGATAAGAACATGAGTAAAGATGACAGGCGCACCATACTTGCGATGAAGGACATTCTTGAAGGAAAAAGTAACGAAGAAAAGGGAAAGGAGGAGTAAGTTATGAAGTTTTCAGATGAACAGAATGCGATCATAAATGCAGGACTTGATAACAACCTCGTTTCCGCTTCAGCAGGTTCTGGTAAGACAACTGTACTTACTGCCAGAATCGGTGATGAAGTCAGCAGCGGTCTGCTCTCGGTCGATCAAATGCTGGTCGTTACATTTACCGAAGATGCCGCAGCGCATATGGCAGACAAGATTGAGGAAAAACTCAGGGGATTGAGGATGGAAGCGGCCGCTTCAGGCAACAGTGAACTTGCTTCGCGTCTGTCTTCGCAGATAGACCTTCTTCCCAATGCATATATTCAGACGATGCACGGATTCTGCTCACGTGTCATCAAGGAGAAGGGTTACCTTTTAGCAGACGGTCCGATGGCTGAATTTACCGATCCTTCATGCAGGATAATATCGGAGAGCGAACAGGGAGTTTTGCTTCAGTCTGCTGTTGATTACGCCATCCGTGCTCTTTATGCGGAGTGCAAGACTGAAGATGATCCTTTTATCAGATTTACCAGAAGATTCGGTGACGGAAGAAGCGACATGACGCTTGTTAACATTGTTACAAGCACATATAAGACCTTGCGAAGCCTTCCTGATTATCTCCAAAAATGTGAGGAGTTCGTCAATAAGCGCAAGGAGCGTGATGCCAAGGGACAGATCATGTTCTTTGAGGGCGATAACGAGATCCCCGGAAAAATAGTTGAGTATCTGACCGGTTTAAGAGAGATATTTGTCAGCAGTGATTTTGCTTCAATGCTCGCTGAACACGACAGTTATCAGATCGTTGAAGAATATTCGAATGAAGATTTCATCAGAGAAGTCACCTCAAGAATCGATCAGGTCGTTAAAGGTTTTGAGACGCATAAGGGTGCTGATTTCTTCGGATGTCTTACACCCGTAAAAGAACTTGCGGGACTGAACTTCAAAGGCCTGTTCAGAAATGCCGATCTTAAGTGCGATGACAAGCCTTTGTTAGCTTTGATCTCTCTCAGGCACTTTATCGATCCCGGCAAATGGGCAGATGTAAAGTATGAGAATCCTCTTGATCTCCCTGAAGAATACGGAAGCCTGATGGGATTTGATTACGATACGATCCTTGCAAACCAGAAGGCCGGAACAGAAGCTTCGGAATGCTTTGTCGAACTTCTCAAGAAGACTGACGAGTTCTATGCGGAGCTTAAGAACGGCATGCACGGAATGGACTATTCCGATCTTGAACATACGGCATATGAGATCCTGAAGACTGACGAGGCTTCTTCATTCTACCGTGAGAAGTTTACCGAGATCTTTGTCGATGAATATCAGGACAACACAAGACTTCAGGATAAGATAATCGAGACATTTGAACGTGCAGAGGGCAATGTTTTCAGAGTCGGCGATATCAAGCAGAGCATCTACAAATTCCGTTTTGCAGATCCGAATATATTCGGCAGCAGGATGGATGAATACAGCAGCGATCCCTCAAAAGGAAAAGTTCACTATCTCAAGGAAAACCACAGAAGTACTTGCGAGATCCTTGCTTTTGCAAACTATGTTTTCGGACAGACGATGAGCAGGGATGCATCAGAGATCGAGTACGACGATACGCAGCGTCTGAGCAAAGCCTCAGAGTCCAAGCATGGTCCGATCCCGAGGATCGTTGTTGCCGATAAAGGTCTTCCGAAAGATGAATCAGGAGACAGAATTGAACCTGATACAAAAGCTGTTTATGCGGCTGTCGAGAGCGAAGTCAAAAGATATCTCGAAGAGTGTACCAGAGTGGACGGAAGCAAGACGGAATTTAAGGACATCTGCATTCTTACCGCTTCGAATAATCAGGCTGAAAACATAGCAAGATATCTTAACGGATGCACATTGAAAGACGGAAGAAAGATCGAAGCTTCAGGCAGATTTACAACGGATGTTTTTGAGGACCGTGACATTCACAGACTCATCAATTTCCTCATTTGTTTAGGCAACGAATACAGAGATGAATATCTTGCGGGAGTAATGCTCTCCAACTATAAGTTCTCGAATTTTACTGTCGACGAACTTGCTGCGGTTCAGGTATTCATTCACGAGCTCGATGGACCTTCTCTTGATAAGGAACCTCTGATGCTGAGACTGAGAGTCTATGCTGAAAAGTGTGACTCTGAACTTGCATCACGAGTTAAGACATTTGTAGATGTTTTCGACAGGATACGAATGAGTTCGATGGTTACTGACATCGATGACATAATCGAACTCATCTACCGTGAGACCGGAATCAAGGCCACGATTGAAGCAAGAGAAGGGGACAGCAGCAAGTTTGACGTCTTTAAGGACTGGCTGTCCGAGAGCTTCAAGAGAAGAGGTTCTGATGTTTCGGGAATCTCATCCGAACTCGAATTGATGAAGATCCAGATCAAGAAAGCTGATATCGAGATCGTTGATGCGAACAAGAATAAGATCACGACCATGACGGTACACAAGAGTAAAGGTCTTGAATATCCGTTTGTTATCCTTGTTGCGACAGGCGGACAGGATGAGAGGAAAGACAATCTTTCGAGTATCATGTTCGACCGTGACGACGGCTTCATCACGGAAGATTACAACTTTGAAGACATCACGAGAAGTCATTCTTTCGAGCAGTATATCTACAAGATGAAGATGAGACTCGCATCCAATTCTGAGACCGTAAGACTTCTTTATGTTGCACTGACGCGTGCCGAAGAAGACCTCTCGGTAATTACTTGCTGCGACTTTTCAGATGACGGCAAATCAAGTGCGTTAAGAAAGGCATTCACGCAGGCTGTGGATTACGAAGAAAAGGCTTTTGACAAGCGTCACTGGCTCGCAGGAGACATGAAGCTTCCATACTGTCTGTTCAGCGCTCTTGCCAGAAGCGAAGACGGAGATGAGTTAAGAGACCTTGCGCGTTCAAACGATCTTAAGCCTTCTAATGCAATTCCGTTCTTTGATCTCGACGGAAATAAGACCAAGGGTTATGAAGTTGTAAAGGTGCCTGCAGAAAAGGTCATCGAACTCTACGATGCACACAAGGCTGCAAACCAGGCTGAAGAGAAGACAGAAGAAAAGGAAGAGGAGTCTAAGAACCAATTTGATCCCGAAGGAAAGCTCATCCTTCCGGAATACAAATATCAGGAAAGCGTTGATATTCCGTTCAAGGTATCCGTTACCGGAATAGGCGGAGACGGAAAGCCTTCAGACACTACGCATGTTGACCTTCAGATCAGAGGCATAGATGATTTTGAAAGTGCCAACATCTCTATGCTCACTGCTGCCAACAAAGGTACGATCCTTCACAGGATCATGAGGTTCATTGATCTTGAAGGATTAAGATCGGGCAAGGTGGCATTTGAAGATGAGATAAAAGATCTCATCAAGTCCGGATATCTTAATATCTGCACACCTGCAGATGCTTTGAAAGTCGCTTCGGAATTTGAAGACGGCATAATGGCATTCTGCAAGGATGCAAGATGCGAAGATGTTATCAGGAGCTTTAATGAAGGAACGGCACGTTCGGAGAAACCCATAGTATTTGCTGTCTATATCGACGGGAAAGAAGGAGATTCCGCTCTTGTTCAGGGAATTATCGACCTGATCTACAAGACGCAGGAGGGTATTACGCTTCTCGACTATAAGACAGACCGTCTGGAAGGTAATACTCCTGAAGAGCGTGCAAAGGAAGCTTTGGAAAGACATGCTTTCCAGCTTAACAGCTATGCTGCCGCATGCGAAGAAGACAGCCTGAAGGTCGCTCACAAGCTTTTATATCTTGTCCGTTACTGTGAGTTTGTGGAAGTCTGATTGCCGGATCTCTTTTTGCCGGCATCACGTTTTCTGATAGCACGGAAGAAGTCGAGCATCATCTGGGAGCATTCCTTTTCGAGAATGCCGCCTTCGAACTCGACCTTGTGGTTATGTCCGTGTGACACTTCGAAAATGTCGTTGCAGGAAACGACTGCGCCGCTCTTGGGTTCATATGCGCCGAAATAGACCTTGCGGATCCTTGATTGGATGATTGCGCCGGAGCACATGGTGCACGGCTCAAGGGTTACATACATGTCGAAGTCCTCAAGTCTCCAGTCGCCGAGTTTTTTGCAGGCTTTGTCTATAGCGATAACTTCGGCGTGTGCAAGCGCGTTTCCGCGTGTAAGTCTTAAGTTATGGGACCTGACATAGATCTTTCCGTCTTTAACGAGAACGCAGCCTATTGGGCATTCACCGAGTTCAATGGCCTTTTCGGCTTCAATTATCGCAGCGAGCATGAATTTCTCGTTGTCGTTTGAAGGCTTGAAGTCCGGATATAACTTTGATCTGGCTCTCGGCACGGTAATACCCCTTTGCTCATAAGTGATAGGACAGATGATACAGACGGGGAGATACAGGTGTCAAGTGACTTGTAAATAATGCTTGACGAGTAACAAATAGCATATTATAATAAACGCTTGCTATAAGCAGAACTATGCCTACACAAAGGGAATGCCGTATTTACGGCCTGTTTCAACCATTATCCCTGTATCAAAGTAGCGCGCCAAGTTTGCTTAAAGCGCATACTTCAAAGATAAAGGACGATTTTTTGATGGCAACTAAACAAGGTATGTGCAGGAACTGCGGTTCGCTGGTTATGTTCGATGACAGGGACGAGCTTTGCGAGTGCGTATTCTGCAATTGCGTTTTCCCTTCTAAAGAGGCAGCAGAACTTCTTGCAAATCCGGACGGACACGAGTTCAAGAACGAGAAGTTTGAGAAGACGGAAGGTTCAAAGCATTATTATTCAAATCCCGTAATGCCTGATGTTGTTGAGAAGGCAGTTCAGAGGGATAAGGTTTCCAAGACACAGACAGATACAGCTAAGCTTAAGCCGAATGAATTCGAGATCTCGCCTAACGACGTTAAGGCGCCCAAGAAGCTCGTTATCGGTATGGCAGCAGGTGCGCTCGTTATCGTTGCGGTAATTCTTGCCATCGCTCTTCCGCTGTATTTCAGCCGCAAGTCACTGAAGGAATCCATTACTGCCGATATCGGCAACGTTTTCGACAATGCAAGCACAGAAGAAGTTGTTTTCACAAATTTCGATTACAAGCAGGTCAATATCTACGGACTTTCATGTCAGTATGTGAAGCTCGGTCTTTCCGACGGAATCACAGAGGATCAGGCAAAGATCCTTTATTCCAACTACACCAAGCTCCGTGCTGACAAGCGCGGTGAGGAATCCGGTGAGGTTGAGATGTATATCTACACACCTGACACGATCTTCTTCGTAACGAAAGACGGCGTTACAACTGATGTTCAGGAAGCTGTTGAGATCAAGCCGGCTACCGAGACAACAAAGTAATCTCTTAAGGCCGTAATGACGGCACAGGTTTTTGCAGACAATTTACATTGATAATCTATGAGGTGTTCTATAGATGACAGATTTTGAGAAAGCACTGGCACAGGCAAAGAAATTCGCAGAGAAGAACGAGAATCAGATTACAGAGACAGAGTTCGAGACACTCACTGATTCTTATAAGATCGAACCCGATGAGATGATCAATCTCAGAGCAGAGCTTGAGAA
>JAEEGL011420469.1_pt1 | contig 20915 bp, 13 predicted proteins | sample 9134231 | NCBI WGS metagenome assembly JAEEGL01 (sample SAMN16246548, study PRJNA631951) | gut metagenome | biome: gut microbiome; feature: rumen; material: fiber-attached | host: Bos | place: Iran: Karaj | collected 2018-10
ATCTGCCCGTTACCGGGTATATCTATGCGTACGAACGCCGCTTCACCGCCGTCGCGCCCGAGCTGTCCGTAATCATTCGCACCTGCAGTGAAAAGCCTTCCGTCAGACGTCAGCACGTACGTAAACGGCATATCACCTGTGCTGCCTCCCTGCGCCGTTGCCACCGTCTTTACGCCGGACATAATGTGCAGAGGCTTCGAATACGTCTTTACGGGAAGTCCCATCGCACCCCTCGAATTATTGCCCCAGGCATACAGTTCTCCGTCCTTTGTAAGCGCGAATACTTCCGTCGCTCCTGCTGCGATCATCATTTCGGTATCTGTTTTAGCGTTCTCTTTTACGGCAGATATGGTCAGTACAGAATCTTTCGCTATGATAAGCGTTCCGGACATGTTTTGCAGCACCGTCTGTTTTCCGGTCGCGTCCGTCATTACCGCATAGAGGAATTTGTATCCTTTTTTTACGCTGATCGAATAACGAACGCTGGATCCTCCGCCGGACATCTTGTAGAGTACTCTTTCGCCGCTGACGACGTCTGTTCCGTTTATCTGGAGCGAAACGGCTTCGGGGTCATATGATCCGGTGAGTGCGGAAGGATTTATGCCGAAGAAAGTGTACATCTGCGAAAGCCACACACTCGAACGTCTTTTTGCGAAATCACGCATCGAGTTGATCTTGGATTTCCATCCGGCTTCGTTTGCGCCGGCAACGGCCCAGCGCACGAAATTTGCCTTTATCGGTTTGGTCATCTCCGCTACGGTTTCATTGATCACCTTAAGGCAGCGTTCTTCGGTAAAAACGACCTCGGCGGCATATATGCAGCGTTCGATAAACTTCTCTTTAAATTCTGCGTTTTTGAGCAGACTTACTGCCAGAGAGCCAAGCAGCGTGTTGTTGTTGAGCGCGTGGCTGAAGTAATCGCCGTTGTAGCCCGAAATGAGGCCTCCGTCCATATCCATGACTACAAAGCGCCACTTGGTGTCAAGGTGGCTTGGGTCTTTCTCAGAGCTGCAGCGCCAGACTTTTACGTTGTTCCAGGGAAAGTCTCCGTTGCAGAGATACATGTGAGCGATCAGCGTGTCTATCATGCTGTCAACGTCGAGCCTTGCCGTGACGCTTTCATAGTTTTCGGTCTTGCTCATGTTTTTAGACCGTATGAACGATACGAGATCCTCCCAGTCCTTCTTATCCGCCTCCGTTCCCTCGTTAAGCTCGTACGGGCTGTTGCCGTTGCCCGTGATGAGCGGCGAAGGAGCTTCCATCATTGCGAAGTTTTCTTCAAGAATGCCGTAATGCTCCGCGAAATATTTAGCACCGTAACGCTCTCTGATATTGTACGTGCCCCACAGTTCGCCGTTGATGAGGACGATGACCGAGCGGGCTTCCTGGTAGTCAACGTTGAGGGCGGATGAGAGTTTCTGGCTTACGCGGTCTGCCATGAACGAACCGACGGCGTCATTGCCAGAGTTCCTGAGCAGCAGGCGTTTGAACGAAGTGATCGGTTTGCCGTTCACGTCCACGGCCTGTCCGCGGAAAATATCATACTTGAGTTTGCCCGGATTGTTCGCGATCGCGGGGTTCGCGTCGGATTTAAAATATAGCCTGATAGATTTCTGAAGATTACCTAATGAACCGTTGCCCGACAGCGAGATTTCTACCCATTGCGCCGCCTTTTTTACGCCCTTTTCGTCATAAACCTCGCAGATCGCGCTTACGCGGCGTTTAGTGGTGAACGGAGATTGCATGGTCGTGTAGTAGATGCCGGTCTTTCCGTCGAAATCTCCCTCTTCAACGAAAAGCGAAACTATAGGTGCGTCGTACAGGTCTGCTCCGTCCGGCCAGACCAGATATGTTTCGGTCACTTCGGCAGTCTTGTTCCCTTCTGCGTCTTTAGCGAACGCACGGATCACCCTGGCTCTGGGCATTTTGTTCGTTGGCACCGCATAGCCCAGCGCATTGTGGGTGTTTCTGATCATGTTTCCTACCGTCTTGTTCTGACATTCGGCGATCGTTATAGGTTCTTTATACTCTTTTCCTTTAAGTTCCGGCGACGTGCCGTTGATCGTGTAATATATCGTGTAACCTTCCGGCGCGGTCATAGAAAGGCTGAAAGATTCGCTGTAAAAACCGCCTTTATGCGAAAGGATAACGGCCGGCCCCGAAGGTTCTTCGGTCGGAGCTTCCGTAGGCTCAGAAGTCTCTTCCGGCGTCGCAAACGCAGGATCGTCCGTAATAGAGTCACCGCCCGAGGGGTCAACGATCTCTCCCGCCGGGTCTGTTGCCACCGGTCCGGACTGATTATTACAAGCCGCAAATATGACCAGCAATAACAGCGCTGTCAATACAATAACGGCACCTGACACCGTCAACGCCGTTCTTTTATGAGAATCCCTGTATTCCGAGTAAGTGTTTTTTCTCATAACTTTCAAATCCTGTCTGTTTCGACGCACGTCACAGCTGCCTTAACGATCTTCCGTTAATCCGTAAAGTTTACTCTGTCTCTGATGAGGTAGAGCGGTCTGCCAAGCGCTTCTTCGTACATTCTTGCCATATATTCGTTCTGGATACCCATAGCGATGAGCGTTATTCCCTGGAACAGGAGCGCTACCGCAAGTGCCACGAATATTATTCCGACCGTGCCGAGCTTCCCGAGGATCCCGAGGATAAGCGCTACGATCAGATAAATCACACTGGCGCATGAGAGGAATATTCCGGTCCCGGTGGCGATCTTCAAAGGCTTATATGAGAACGAAAGCAGCGCGTCTTTAGCCAGCTTGAGCATCTTTTTAAGCGGATACTTGGTGGTCCCTGCGAAACGCTTGTGACGCTCGAATTCGACCGGTTCCGTCCTGAACCCAAGCCAGCTGACTATGCCGCGCACGTATCTGTTGTGTTCCCTGACCTGGAGCAGCGCATCTTTTACTTTTTTATCGATGAGCCTGAAGTCGCCTGTGTCAACGGGTATGTCTACGTCCGTCATTTTGTTCAGCGTTCTGTAGAACATTTTCGCCGTGAACTTTTTAAAGAACGTCTCTCCTTCTCTTGAAATACGTTTGCCGTACACAACGTCGACGCCCGCACGCCATTTCGCAAGCATCTCGGGGATCACCTCGGGAGGATCCTGAAGGTCGGCGTCAATAACCACGACGCATTGACCTCCCGCCGCGTCCATACCGGCTGTGATCGCCGTCTGGTGTCCGAAATTACGCGAAAAGTTGATCAGTTTCACGCGGCTGTCAACGGCGCAGATCGCCCGGGCGAGCTGCTCGGTATTGTCCCTGCTGCCGTCGTTTACCATGACGATCTCGTACGGAATATCTTCTTTTTCCATGACTTCCGTGAGCCTTTTATACGATTCGCCGATGACCTCTTCTTCGTTATAAAGCGGGACCACCACGCTGCATACCGTGGTATCCGGATCTATCAATCTCTCTTCGTCCATAAAATGATTGCCTCCTCCCGGCAGGTTCTTTATTATGCGACCGTCAGAACGACCATGAATTAAACCATCTGAGGCCGGAAATGTAATCGTTCTTTACAGGTATTCCGACAAGTACGGGATAGAAGAAAGCGTAAAGGACGAGTACAACCCCGAGATAAATGAACACGGTCGGTTTTCCGATTATCTTGTCCTCGTACAGACATTTTATCACGTACGCGATCATGATGATCAGGAACGGTACGGACGTGAAGTAGTGGTAAATGAACGTGCAGCGTGTGACAAGGATCCACGGGAACAGCTGGCATGCGTATCCGATGAATGCCACGAGCATCGCTTTTTCTCTGCGTTTCCAGGTAAAGTAGACCGCCGCCGGCAGGCAGCCGAGTCCGACCCACCATACTGCCGGGTTTCCGAACGAAGCGACGGATGCTCTCATTCCCGAAGCGAGTCCTGCGTCACCGCTGGAGTAATAGTATATCGGGCGCATGTCGATTATCCACGAATACCATGACGACTGGTACGGGTGCGTCGCGTTCAGGCCCGAGTGGTAACTATACATATATTTCTGATTTTCGATGACAACGTCCAGCAGTGATTTGTCCGGATTGGACGGCATATACGGAAGATATGAAAGCACGTAGATGCCTATGGGTATCAATATGAAGAATATCACGCACATACCGCACGTCGGAATGAAATTTTTCAGCAGCCACGCGGACGGCTTCAGTTCCCCGTTCTTTCCCGCTCTTCCCTGTCTTACGTCGTACGCTTCGCTGAATTTGGATACGAAGAAGAGGATCGCAAGACCGACGCCTGAATAGATGCTCGTCCACTTGGACGCCGCGCCCAGGCCGAAGCATATTCCGCATAAGAAGAGCGGCAGCATCGTCTTCCAGAAAGGCATGTCGTACGATTTCTTCGTAAAGTAGTCAAACATGAAGTAATACATCAGCAGGGTGAAGAATACCGAGTACGTGTCGATCGTCGCGAGTCTGGTCTGCGCGGTACGCATGAAGTCGAAGCACAGCAGGAACGCGGCAATGAACGCGAAGTTTGACCTCTTTAGTATTTTAAGTGCGAGCAGGTATATGATCGGCACGAGCAGCACGCCCATCAGCGTTCCGATGAATCTCCACCCGAACGGATTCATTCCGAATATGCTGATGCCCAGCGAGATAAGCGTTTTACCGAGCGGCGGGTGCGTGGTCTCGTAAATTTTAAGGCCGTTTAAGTGTTCGTACGCGGTGCGCGGGAAATAGATCTCGTCGAAATACGTGCCGTTTTCGTACGTTCTCCACGCCTGGGCGAGGTCCTGCTCATCGAAAAGATTAGCGGGAGTATACTGCGTGTCATTGACCTCCGGATCGAACTCGGTACCGGTGATCTTCACGGGTATCTGCGTATATCTTCCATCGGCATCCTTCTCCCAGAAAGCCATTTCATTGACCGCGAGGCCCTTGATCTGGCATAAGACCTGTACCCGTCTCGTCGTGAATGCGTTGTTGTAGAGTTTCCATTCGAAAAATTCCGGCGGATCCTTATCCGACCTGGAGAAGCTGAACGCTTCTTCGAAAACGCCGCTGCCGTCAACTTTCTCGTATTTTACCATATACGTGCCGGTCGACGAGGAAGGTATGTTGGGAAGGATCGTCGTGCGCGATACCGTCTTTACACTGTCGAATTCGACCGTTACGCTCTCGCCGTACGCAGCAGGTTTCCAGTACGACACGGGACCGTGTGCGTCGCCGAGTTTGAAGAACGACGCTACGGCGCATACCAGCGTCAGCGAGCATATCAAAATTATATCAAGCCTCTTTAGCTTTACCGGGCCTTCGGAAAGCGGCTCTTTGAGAGTGTATTTTTCTTCGTCGCGTTTCTTGATCACCAGTATGACGAATACCGCCAGAGCGATCGCGAGGGCAATGAAAAGTATCTTGAACCATACGTTCGTCTCCTGCTTTTTCTCCTCTTCTGTTCCGCTCTTGCTGCCGGCAATGCTTATGGCGCCCATTCCTTCCGGAAGCGCAGCGATCTTCGTTATATTGAGCTCGTCGAGGTACGCTACGCCCTGTGATTCGGAGCTGTAGCCGCCGATACCGATGCTTATCTCAGCGTCCTTCTGATCTTTTCCGGTCTGGACGTACGCAGTGTACTCCATCCATTCTCCGTTCGTGGTGTAAAGGCCGGTGCTTCTCTGATAGACTTTTATCGCGGAAACGTTGAACCCGGCGCCTTTTTCTTCACCGCGTCCTGCGTCGATCTCGCCCTCGATCTTTACCATGCAGCTTACTTTATAATACGAATCAGGCTTCAGGCTTATTTTCTGGTAGACACGGACGTCGTTCGGAACGTTGTTCGCGATCTTCACGCATTTTCCTTTGTATCCATCGTCAAATATCGTGACGGAACCGGATGTATCGTCGCCGACGGACCGTTCATAGTTGTTTATGCTCCATCCGTCGATCTTTTCTCCGGATCCTTTTTCGAACGAACTGTTTTTAATGCCCGAGCCGCTGCATCCCGTCATTACCAGGCACACGGAGGCAATAACAGCCGCAAGCACGACGAGCGCGGTCAATTTCCCGATGCGCTTTTTATCAGTTTTGATGCATTTATTCCGAAAAATCGAATCCACAGTTTTATTTTTCATCTGTTCCGACCTCCGTTGCGTTTTCCATAACGGCGACTGTACCTGCGCCGTCCGGACCAGTGTGATCCGCGTCGTATATTTTCAGGAGCGGCTCGTCTTCTTTTATAACGTTGAACGCGATCAGCACGGCCACGACCAGCAATGCTATGCAGCACACAAGATTCAGGATGGCAATGATCCTGCGGTGCGGTTCCTGAGCTGCCCAGTAGAATTTTCCGTAAAGATCCTGCGACGCTCCGGCGTTTTTAAGCTCTCCGCCGATCTCCAGGCCCAGCATCACGGACAATACAGACATGAAATTTACGCCCGTAAGCACGGCGTATATCCACAGCAGTATTTTATTGTTCGAGTACAGAACGGCGGCAAGCAGCAGGACGGCGCAGGGGAAGAAATATCGCTCATGCATGCGCGGCCCGAACATTGTCACCATATACACCAGCGTCGCGGAAAGAAGGAACGGCATCGATCTGTCTTCGCGTTTCGTAAACTGGTAGAGCACCCAGACGATGACGCACGAAACGACGATCATTATCATGCCGAACGTGAAATACGACATTCCGAATATGAACGTGTTCGAGTCCGTCGTCCAGTTCTGCTTTAATACGTAGTAGAAATTATAAGAATTGACCGTCGCGCCCTTGTATCCGTTGGCCGTGCCGATGTAGAGCCGCACGAGCCATTCGAAGAAGTTCGGGCTCATTTTTACGCCGAACGGAAGGGCAACGACTATGATCGTTCCCGCTGCGACAAGTATGCACTGCAGTATAAGTATGAGCGTGCGTGCTTTCGGCACCTCTTTGTTTTTAAACAGGCGGCGGAGCAGCGCGAAGCCGATTATCGGCAGCATGAAAAAGCCCTGAGGCTTCAGTATCACCGCAAGTCCGAACATTACCGAAGCGATGATGTATTTGTCTTTCGAAATGAACCACACCATCAGCAGGCAGAGCAGCGCGAGGATCGAATCGACCTGGCCCCATGCCGCGGAGTCAAGCATCGACAGCGGATTCATCACCCAGAGGGCGATGAAGAATATTATCCAGTTTTTGCTGATCTTTTTATCTGCCATCTTGTAGATGACCCAGCCGATGGCAATGTCAGCCAGTATCGACGGCAGTTTGGTAAGCATCACGTGTCCGGCTGTTCCGGTAAGTCCGAACCATTTGGCCAGCAGTGTGTTGAACCACAGGAAATACATATAAAGCGGCGGATAGTCCAGGCTGTATGCGGATGCGTTTGCGTAGAAATTCGGGATGCCGTCTGCGACGATGTGTTTTCCCCAGCTCTGGAACAGATTTACGTCAATGCTGCATTGCGGGGCCGTTACCGATGCAATGAGCCGGAAGATCAGTCCGAGGACAAGTATCATCACGACTGCCGCTCCAGTGCTGATTCCTTTATATCCCACCGCTACCGTTCTGAACAGCGGCCTGAAAGGCTTTTCAGGCTCCTGAGCGGCGGGAATAACGATCCCTGCATCCGGTCCGGACGTATCCGGCATGGAGCGGGTCTCGTTTTCATCGTACTGTACGCCGTCACCGTCTTCATATTCTATCGGGACGAGCATGATCTTGCGCGGGTCAATGCCCATGCGCCTTTCTTTATCTCTGAGAACGCCGTAGCGGTACATTACGGCGAAGAACAGGAACGTCAAAATAACTATGAGCAGCCCGATCTTTATCCCGTCGTAATACTGGTTCACCAGTTCCCGCTGGCTGACCGTCGTAGCGCCGCTGCTGCCGCTGTTATTATTGATCATCGACTGCTCGAAAGATATGGCGGTCGCGCCCTGCGGCAGTTTCGCGATCTGTTCGATCTTTATGTCGTCAAACCACGCTGTTCCGGTCGTGTCGCAGCTGTAAAAACCGAGGCGGAAACAGATGCCTGCTTCAGTCTGTCCGGCGGACGTCCTGCCGTAGACGGTAACGTCCGTCCAGTCGTTGTCGCCGACGAACCCGCCTTTAAATTCATAAGAATAAAGCGCCGAAATATTTGCCCCCGCGGCTTTCCCCGGAGATTCCACTCCCGCTGTTCTGACCTTCGCCGTGACCTTATAATACGTGTTTGGCCTGGTCGGGATGACGATCCTGAACCGCGCGTCGTTGCTCTCGAGGCTCGTTATGCGTGCGCAATTGCTCCCGTCCGGTCCTTCCGGAACTATTTCGAACTGGCTTCTGTCCGCGTAGTACCCTTCAGTGCTGAATTCTCCGGTACCTTTGCTGAAATCCCATTCGAACAGTACTTTATCCTGCGCCTTCGCACAGCCTCTCACGCCGAAAAAGATCCCTATCCCTGCCGCAAGAACGACGGCCAGAGCGCACAGCGTCAGTTTCAGTCTGTGTTTTTTTATGAATTCCATCAAGTTTTTCATACGCCGCTCTAAATCCTGTTAAAATCGTTTAATGTGCTTTATATTTTCGTCCGTATATTACCCTCCCGGCTTCAGATCCTGTACAATCTGTCCACGATCGCCCGGTCGTCAATTTCGATCTCGTTTTTGTATATCAGTTCGCCTATGTGGCAGCCAGGTCCGACTCGGATGTTTTCGCATTCGAGCGTATCCGCCGCCACGTATTCGATATCCGCATTAAGTGTATCGATATGGTACGCGGACAATAAATATTCTCCTTCTTGTATCCCCGGTACGTCTCCGCGGGGTTTGTATTTTACCTTGAATTCGGTCGTTACGATCCTCGCTACCTCGGATTTTTCGCAGGACGCGATCTCTACCGTTTCGCTCTTGAACGCGGCGCCCGAGTATGCCACGCCGTTAAGTATTATCTTCTCCGCCTTTATATCGCGCGATGCTTCAAGTCTGCCTCTGCTGCGGACGATAAGGTTCGTTCCGTTGTATTTCCCGTGCGTGCTGAGCATCCCGTCTACCACGACCACGTCCGACCGGAACCGGCCTGAAACGTTCAAAACTCCGCCTACCTTCACCGACTCGCTTAGGAGCGAATCAAGAACGACCGCCTCTCCGTTAATCTCTATCCTGTCGCAGCTCACGAAATCCCGGAATCTGGCCGTGCCGAATATTTCTATTTCATCCGCCTCTACCTCGTTCCAGAATACGGCATTGCCGTAGACCTGAAGGTTCCGTACGTCTACCCGCTGGTCAACGGTCTGATCGTCTTCAATTACAATACCGTTAAAGCTTTCCAAAGCTCGTATAGCTCCTTAACCGCAGCGGAAAATGGCGCGTCTTTCCGGCCGGACAATGTCCTTTCCTCTGCCTTAAAAGCGCCCCGCAGATCGTCTTCGTTATATTCTACCACATTGACCCGGAAAATAAAAGTAGCGGGCAATGCCGTCTCCGGCAGCCCGCTGTCTCTTCATTTGTCCGCTTCGGGCGGACGATACTTAATATTATTCTTCTTCCACAACTACGTCTGCTTCGGTAGCGTTCTTGCGTACGGATTCGATTCCGTTCAGGCAGGAGGGTTTAGCCTTGTAGCCTTCGGATGCGCAGATGTTCTCGCCGTTGGAAGCCTTAAGGCGGAAACGATATTCGCCTGCTTTATCAAGATAGACTTCGAATTTGGGGTGCTTCACAGGGGTGTAGCCCTCTACGGTCTGATCTTCGCAGTTAGCAACAGCAGCGTTTCTTCTTACGGACTCAACGCCGGCTTTGCAGGTCTTAAGACTTGCATAAACCTGAGAAGTAGCGATAATTTCGCCGTTTCCTGCCTTGAGGTTGAACTTGTAGCCTTTAGCTGTGGGTTTGATAACAAATTTTCCCATTTTAATTATCTCCTTTACGTTTTTGGTGGGTCAATACCTGCAATTTCAGCGTTTAGCCCCCCTATTGCCCTTATTATAATATAGAGCGGCGCCAAAGTAAACACCTTTTTTCGCCTGTTTTTATAAAAATCAAAAAAGGCTCTTTCCTGTTTCCGTGAAATATCGTTCTTCTACTGCGTTTCGTTTCTGTTCCTAACCGCGCCCGGATGGATCAGGCACTGGCACCGCCTGTTCCTTCTATTCTCATTCTTCTTCGGAGGCTCGGGCGTGTGGCACACTTGCACAGCCGAAATCCCGCCTTTAATCAATTTCGGCCGTATCAGAGAGGAGGAGCGCACGGCCGAAATCCTGCTTTTGATCAATTTCGGCCGTTTCAGAGAGGCGGAACGCACGGCCGAAATCCCGCCTTTGTTCAATTTCGGCCGTGTCGATGAGGCGGAGCGCACGGCCGAAATCCCGCCTTTGTTCTTTTTCGGCCGTATCGAAAAGGAGGACTGCACGGCCGAAATCTTGCCTTTGATCTTTTTCGGCCGTATCAAAGAGGTGGAACACACGGCCGAAATCACGACTTTGTTCAATTTCGGCCGTATCGGAGAGGCGGAATGCACGGCCGAAATCCCGCCTTTGTTCAATTTCGGCCGTATCGAAGAGGAGAAATGTACGGCCGAAATCCCGCCTTTGATCTTTTTCGGCCGTATCGAAGAGGCGGAATGCACGGCCGAAACTCCACCTTTGCCCATTTTCGGCCGTATCGAAGAGGCGGAATGCACGGCCGAAACTCCGTCTTTGCCCATTTTCGGCCGTATCAAAGAGGCGGAAGGCACGGCCGAAATCACGCCTTTGTTCTTTTTCGGCCGTACCAAAGAGGCGGAACGCACGGCCGAAACTCCGTCTTTGCCCAATTTCGGCCGTATCAAAGAGGTGGAAGGCACGGCCGAAATCACGCCTTTGATCATTTTCGGCCGTATCGGAGAGGATGAGCGCACGGCCGAAATCCTGCTTTTGATCAATTTCGGCCGTATCAAGGATGCGGAACACACGGCCGAAATCCCACCTTTGATCATTTTCGGCCGTATCAGAGAGGTGGATTGCACGGCCGAAATCACGCCTTTGTTCTTTTTCGGCCGTATCGGAGAGGCGGAATGCACGGCCGAAATCCCGCCTTTGTTCTTTTTCGGCCGTATCAGAGAGGTGGATTGCACGGCCGAAATCCCGCCTTTGTTCCATTTCGGCCGTATCTGAGAGGTGGATTGCACGGCCGAAATCCCACCTTTGTTCATTTTCGGCCGTATAGAAAAGGAGGACTGCACGGCCGAAATCACGCCTTTGATCAATTTCGGCCGTATCGATGAGGTGGAACGCACGGCCGAAATCCTGCTTTTGATCAATTTCGGCCGTATCGAAGAGGTGAAACGCACGGCCGAAATCCCGCCTTTGTTCATTTTCGATCTCCTTCTTGACCACGATACGTCCCATTATCCCAATAAAGGCGATTTGTCCCGTACAAATCGCTCATTTTCCGGGCGTAAAGTTCATTTTAAAAGAAGAAAACCCATCAGCAAGACGAGAAAACCACTACATATTGTGCCTCTCCCGATCGGCATACAAGATGTAGAATGTGAATAAATTCACAAACGATGCATGCGCCGCAAAAACGGGACGAATTCAAAAACAAGCGGCGCCCGATACGTCACAAAAAACGAAATCACTAAAAATGTCACGTAATTTTATTCGAATTAGGATCAGGAAGCGGCGCCGTCGAAGAAAGTATGAAGACTGGATGAAGCCCGGATGAAGCCCGGACCTCAGGATCTGATCTCCTGGCCGTAATTTCCGTGATTTCGGAGAGAATGAGCAGTCAACAATCGCAAACGGATACCATTCACGGAAACATGAAAAGAGCCTCAAAAACACTGTGCCCTCAAAAAAACTGTGTTTGCAATTTGCGTCTGCAGAATGGTATAATTTATTTAACTTTCCGAACGGAGGAGAACGATATGACAAAAGCGAAAAAAATCATACTGGCATTCGCGGCCGCGGCGCTGCTGCTGACGCTTGCACTGTTTGCCGGATGCAATACAGGAGGAGATAACGTGAAAACACAATCACCAGACTCAACAGGCGGAGACGTTCCGGCTACGGAAGCAGTAACACCTGCCCCGACGTCAGACCCGGCAAAGATCTTCACAGACACACTTCCGAAAGTTGCCCCGAACCCTGACCTTCACGTCACGATGGCTGCGACAGACGAAGGATACGATATCTTCGCGCCGCTTGACGGAAAGTGGGGATACCGCTACGGCCCGTCGATAATGTACTACCCCGACGGATCCGTTGACGCATGGTTCGCCACTCCCGGAACCTCCGGCGAATGGGACTGGTTCACGTACAAACACTCTGACGACGGCGGGAAGACCTGGTCGAAGGAGATCGTGGCTATGCGTCCCACGCCCGATTCGATGGACCACTATTCGGTATGCGACCCCGGTGTCATTTATTTCAACGGCTATTATTATCTCGGATACACTTCGACGATCGTTGCCACGAACGGCGGTATTAACAATAACGTATTCGTTGGCCGCTCCACGAAGCCCGAAGGACCGTACGAAAAATGGAACGGCACAGGCTGGGGCGGAGATCCGTGGCCTATCGTTTATTTCGACGAATCCGACTCACAGTGGGGCGCAGGCGAAGTCAGCTTCGTTGTCCTCGACGACACACTCTACATCTACTACACGTGGGCATGCGGCGAAGGCAGATTCACGAAAGTTTCCACCGCACCCGTTTCCGACGACTGGCCTGCACATATGACGTACCGCGGATTTGCGTTCACGAACGCGGGCGATCAGGACTCCTGCGACGTCGTATATATTGAAGATATCGGCAAATTCGTTGCCTTCTCCACTTACAACCGTTTCTCTGCTAACGCCGGCATAGCGCTGTTCGAATCGGACGACGGAATCACGTTCACTAAAGCAGACGTTATAAGGACAAACATTGCCCAGTACTGCCATAATATGGGTATCTCGAAGCGCGCCGACGGTCACATCCAGCTGAAGGACGACATCTTCATCGGCTACGCGTACAGCGACGGACGCCAGGATAACTGGGGCAAGTGGGCTACCCGCTTCCAGCATATCTCCATCTCATCATATGAAGGAAAAGTTACTTCGTCGGATCCCAAGGGCAAAGGCGTGGTACTGAAAGATTATTTCTGGAAAGCACCCGACAAATTCTGGCCTATCAACGTCGGAGTTTTGCCGCAGATCGTCGAAGTACATTTAAACGAAGGCACGTATGAAATACCTGCCTACTGGTATGACACGAACCTCGGCAAGCATAAGATTGAAGACGCGTCCAAGGTCACGTTCGACGGATACGATACGAACGTCATTTCTATCGAAGGACTCACCGCCACGCTGAAAGCGGTCGGAAAAACGGAAGTTACGATACATTACGAAGGCCTCTCGCAGACGTTTAAATTCTACGTACGCGAAAACGGCTTCGTTATCAACAAAGAACAGCCCGACATCGTTTCGTTCACGCCCGTTAACGACAATATCACCGTTTATATGAAGGACGGCGGTAAGAAGCATAAAGTCCAGATCCGCGGCTACGTGGTATTCGAAGACGAGACGTGGGGCGAGGCGTACAACGATAAGACCAAGGCGCATCCCGATTATCCGGCAATGGTCGACGCGGGCGTTGAAAAATACCTGATGACGTTCGAAGTTGCCGACACAAGCATCTGTACGGTCAGCAAGTCCGGCGTTATCACGCCTAAAGCTGTCGGCAGCACCACGGTCAAGGTCGTAATGGGCGGAAACGAGAACCTCAGCTTCACCGTAAAAGTCACCGTTGAGGAAAACAGAGACTGATATTGACCTCAGCGGATCGAAACAAATGATCTGAAAATGAACAGACTGCCTGCTTTTCGCCGGCGGTCTGTTTTTTTTGCTCCGATTCGTGTATAATAGAAAATGGGAGAAAGTGCAGGAAGCAGTTTTTATCCCGACATAAGAAAACGCAGGTGAATCAAATGGCGAACAACAAACCAGAAAAGAAAAAGATCCCGGTATTTGTATATTATCTGATAATGATAGTGGTTGTTGTCATCATCACGAGCATAGTTGTCCCGCGCCTCACGTCGCCGTACAGCAAACAGATCAGCTACAACGAATTTCTGCAGATGCTTGACGACAATAAAGTCGAAAAAGTCGAGCTGGATAAATCGGCTAACAAGATAACGATCAAACCGACGGATTTTGATAAATCCAATACGTATTATTATACCGGCATCCTCGCGGTGCCCGATGAAGAACTGACGGCTAAACTCGCGGCGTCCGGCGTCGACTACCTGTCCCCTATCGCGCAGCAGGCAACGATCCTTGACTACCTGCTTTATTACGGCCTGCCGATCCTGCTGGTCGGAGCGCTGATGTTCATCACGATGCGTATCATTTCTAAGCGTATGGGCGGAGGCGTGATGTCCTTCGGTAAGAACACCAGCAAAATATACGCGGAAAAATCCACCGGAAAGACGTTCGCGGACGTTGCCGGCCAGGAAGAAGCGAAGGAATCGCTCGTGGAGATCGTTGATTTCCTTAATAATCCTCAGAAATATACCGAGATCGGTGCAAGACTGCCTAAAGGCGCGCTGCTGGTCGGACCTCCCGGAACAGGTAAAACGCTGATGGCTAAAGCCGTTGCCGGCGAAGCAGGCGTGCCGTTCTTCTCGTTGTCCGGTTCGGAATTTGTCGAAATGTTCGTCGGCGTCGGTGCGTCAAGGGTCAGGGATCTGTTCCGCCAGGCTGTGGAAAACGCTCCGTGTATCGTGTTTATCGACGAGATCGATTCGATCGGCAAGAGCAGGGACAACGGCCTCGTTTCGAACGAGGAGCGTGAGCAGACGCTCAACCAGCTGCTTTCCGAGATGGACGGGTTCGATTCGTCGAAAGGCGTTGTCATCCTCGCCGCTACGAACAGGCCCGAAGTGCTGGATAAGGCGCTGCTGAGGCCGGGCCGCTTCGACCGACGGATCATCGTTGACCTCCCCGATCAGGAAGAGCGTGTCGCGATCCTTAAGGTCCACGCAAAAGACGTTAAGATGGACAAGAACGTTGACTTCGACGTTATCGCGCGGGCAACGGCCGGTGCTTCCGGTGCTGATATGGAAAATATCATCAACGAAGCGGCGCTCCACGCCGTCCGTGCCAGAAAGACGAAAGTCAGTCAGGCCGAGCTCGAGGAAGCCGTCGAGATCATCCTCGCGGGAGAAGAAAAGAAAAACCGCGTGATGTCGGACGAAGAAAAAGAAGTGGTGGCGTACCACGAGACCGGTCACGCGCTCGTCACGGCTCTGCTTTCGCATACCGAACCAGTGCATAAGATCACGATAATTCCCCGTACTTCGGGCACTCTGGGCTACGTGATGCAGGTCGCGAAGAAACAGAAAGTGCTGTTTGCGAAGGACGAGATCTACAATGAGATCGTTACTCTGTCCGCAGGGCGCGCAGCCGAGGAGATACGGTTCGGGCGCATAACCACCGGTGCGGCAAACGATATAGAGCGTGCGACTGAGCTTGCGCGGTCAATGATCACGAAATACAGCATGCTTGACGGGTTCGGTTTTACGGCCTGGGAGAAGCAGAATTCGCTCTACCTTCCCGGCTCGTCATCGGTCAATTGTTCTGATTCGACTGAGCTGCGTATCGATCAGGAGGTCATCAGGATCACAGGTGAGTGTTACGAGAAGGCAAAGGAACTGCTCGCTTCGCACAGGGAAACGCTCGACCGTCTTGCCGGGTCGCTGTTTGAGAAGGAAACGATCACAGGCGAGGAGTTTATGAATTTCCTGCGTGAGTATGAGCCCGAGGCTGCGGCGGTCATCGACGAGCAGGCTCGTATCGATAAGGAGAAGGCTGAGGCGGCGAAAGCGCGCAAGAAGAACAGAGGCAGTGCGGCTGCTGACTCCGGCGACGTGAAAACCACAGCCTGTGATGAAGTCAGCGGAGCCGTTGATGGCGATCCGGCCGTCGATGGTGCTGCAGCAGGCGATGGCGATCCTGCCGTTTATGGCGCTGCAGCAGGCGATGGCGATCCGGCCGTCGCGGAAAATGCGGAGGATGTTTTGAATGAAGATATTCACTCTGACACTGAATCCGGTAATTGACACACACTTTTCCGTAAGCGGTCTCCGGATCGGTTCCGAAAATTTTACCCGGTCGATGGTCCGGGTCGCTGCGGGCAAGGGCGTTAATATTTCGAGAGCGCTTTTAAGGCACGGGGTGATCGCCCCGGCCTTTGTGCTTTCCGGCGCAAATTCCGCCGATATTTACGCGAATATGCTGTTTGACGCCGGTATCGAGGCCGTTTTTCATACCGTTCCGGGCAATATCCGCGAATATGTTTCCATAAACGATCTGTCCGGCGAGACCGAGACCCGGGTGTGCTACCGGGATTTTTCCGCCTGTGATGACGATGTGCTCCTCATTGGGTCAATGCTGACCGAGCGCCTTTCCGCCGGCGACATCGTGTGTATTTCCGGTGGCCTTCCCTACGGCGTATCGCCTGATGCAGTCGCTGCACTTTCTGACCTTTTCCGGAGCCGCGGCGCCTATGTGGTGATCGATTGTACCGCTCTTGACGCGGATTCGCTCAGGCGCTCGGAGCCCTGGCTTATTAAGCCCAATCTGTCTGAAGCCCGGGCGCTGCTGTGCATTTGCGGCGAATTGCCTGATATTGACGCAGACCGATCCGGTATTGCCCGGCGCCTTACGGAACTTGCCCAGAACGTGCTTCTGAGCCTGGGGCCTGACGGGGCAATATTTGCTTCCCGCGCCGGGGCTCTGGTTTCCCTTCCCGCCGTTCCGATCTCTCATTGCTATTCCACCGTGGGCGCCGGCGATAATCTGTTAGCTGGTTTCCTTTTTGCGCTCTCCGCCGCCGGTTTTTCCGGCAATGAATCGATTTCGGCTTCGCTGGCCGAAACCGCTCTTCGCTCCGGCCTCACTTTCGCGGCTGAGCAATGCAGTGAGAAAAGGTAAACCTGTCAGTAGTTTTGCGGGCGCTGTCTCTCTCATTTTAAAAAGCGCAGAGTGACCCCGGAAAGGCTAAAAACACCAGTCAGGGTCACTCGGGCGCTGCCTTCCTCATTAAAAACCATGCCTGATTGACCCCAAACAGCTTATTCGGTGCAGTTGGGGTCGATTCAAGCCAAATCCGCCATCGGAAATGAGCATACCCTTTATTATCAGCCATGTAATCAGAAGATGAGCTTTCCTGAGAACAGGTATTGACAACCACAGAAATGCAGTATATAATGCAAACTGTCTCAAATGAGACAGTTTCCTGTGTTTAGAGAAAACGAAGAAAGGAATTCAGAATGGACACGAATGGCTTTGACCTCAACTTAACACTGAAGAATAATAAGCTGTTTGAAGGATTAACGGAAAGAGAAACTGAAGAGCTTGTCGACAAATTTGCGGAAAACGTGAGGGAATTCAAGCAGGGAGACGCAATATACTCTCCTGGAAAATACCACAAAGCGCTGGGACTGGTATTGACCGGGACCATCGTCGTCACCCGCAAAGGAGACCCGGGGGTACAGCTCAACACCTTGACCGAAGGAGCCGTATTCGGCGTTGCCGCCCTGTTTGGAGAACAAACGGAGCAGACCAGAGGCGGATCCCAGGAATTCGCAACAGAAATCCGGGCCCGCACTGCAGCATCGGTCTGGTTCATACCCGGCGAGGCGGTCAGAGAGCTGGTGCGGACAAACCCGGAATTCGCGGAAAACTACATCCGGTTCCTGTCCGAAAAAGTCCGGTTCCTGAACAAACGGATCGCCGACTTCACCGCCGCGGGCACCGAACGGAAACTGGCCGGATACCTGGCCTCCTGCCCCGCAGGCGAGGACAATATCATAAAGCCGAACCGCAGCGCACTCGCCCGCTCCCTTGACATCGGCAGAGCCTCGCTCTACCGGGTGCTGGACGGGCTCGAAGCGAAAGGCCTGATACGCAGATCAGAAAAAGGCATCGAGATAATTGACCGGGACGGTCTGCGCAAGCTGTCGGCACCAGCGTAGAAGCCGGCACCCGCATAAAAGCCGGTTCCCACATAAAAACCGGCGCCAAATCAAACAAATTCAATGCATCACTGCAGAAAGAAGGAATAAAAAATGAAAAAAACTGTAAAACTTATTGCCCTCCTGCTGGCCGCCTCACTGCTGCTCACCGCAGCATTCGCCTGCACGAAAAAGCCCAACACACCGGCAGAAACAGACGACTACGTGCTGAAAGTTGGAGCATTGTCCGGCCCCACCGGCATGGGAATGGCCAAACTCATCAACGACACTAAAGAAGGCGGCACTCTTGCCGGAAAATACCAGATCACCATATATTCCTCCCCCGACGAGATCCGCGCCGCCCTGCTGAGCGGGTCGCTGGACGTTGCCGCCCTCCCCGTGAACCTGGCCGCCGTCATCAACACCAAGACCGAAGGCAAATATAAAGTTGCCGCCGTCAATACCCTGGGCGTTCTGTATGTGCTGGAAGCGGGCAATACCATCAATTCCATTGCCGACCTCGCAGGTAAAAAGATGTACGCTACGGGTCAGGCGTCAACTCCCGAGTATATCCTCAATTACATTCTCGAGAAAAACGGCCTCCAGAACGTAGAAGTTGAATACAAGACCGAGCATTCCGAACTGGCCGCGCTGCTGATCTCCGGTCAGGTCACGCTGGGAATGCTGCCAGAGCCCATGGTCACCAATGCGCTCAGCAAAAATGAAAACCTGCGCATCGCGCTGAACCTCACGGAAGAGTGGAAAAAAGTCAGCAGCGGCGAGGCGGTGCAGGGATGCATCAGCGTTTCCACCGACGTGATCGAGAATCACAAAGCGGTGCTGGACGAATTTCTGGATAATTACAAGGCATCTGTGGATTTCGTGAACGGGAATCTGGACGAAGCATCCCAGATGATCGCAGACGCGGGAATCGTTGCCGCAGCGGCAGTCGCAAAAAAGGCACTTCCGAACTGCAACATCGTTTTCATTGACGGCGACCGTATGGTGTCGATCCTGAACGAATTCTACGACGTGCTCTACGCTGCCAATCCCGCTTCCGTAGGCGGTAAGCAGCCTGATGACAGTTTGTATTATAAACGATGAAGCACAGGCGCGCGGTCAATAACGGAGAGGGTCTCCGCACATATTCTCCCGCTAAAAAACGCTCCCGGGCAATGACCGTCGCAGAGAAGATACTCTCCGCGGCGGTAGTTGCCCTGTTCTGGCTGGGGCTCTGGTTATTATTGTCAATAAAGACCGGCTCCGAACTGCTGCTGCCCTCCCCCTTCACCGTCCTTAAACGCCTTGCCGAACTTGCAGGCACTGCCGAACTCTGGCAGGCCACCGGACTTACGCTTTTGCGGATCATTGCCGGGTACGCCGCGGGAGTATTTGCCGGAACGCTGCTGGCTGCATTGACCGCCTGGAGCCGCCACATTTCCGCATTGACATCCCCCCTCGGCCGCATCATCAAAGCCACGCCCGTTGCCTCCTTCATCATTCTCGCGCTGGTGTGGATCCCGGCGAACAACATCCCTTCGTTCATCGTATTCCTGATGGTGACGCCCATCGTCTGGGAAGCGCTGAAGACCGCACTGCTGTCAACGGATCCGCTGCTCCTTGAAATGGCGCGCGCCTACCGTTTCGGCGCCGTTAAGACCGTGCTGAAAGTGTACCTTCCCGCCTCGCTGAACGCATACCTGTCGTCGCTGCTCACGTCCCTGGGGCTGGCCTGGAAAGCGGGCATCGCCGCCGAAGTTCTGTGCCTGCCCAAAATATCCATTGGCCGCCGGCTGTACGAATCTAAAATCTACCTCGAGACCCCGGATCTGTTCGCATGGACCACTCTTGTGATCATCCTGAGCGTGCTGATGGAGTTGCTGATCCGGCTGGCGGTGAAAAAAGCATTGCCCCGAAAGGCTGCCGTGAAAGCTGAAGAACCGGCCGATGAAGCATCAGAACCGGACGAAACTGTGACACCGGATGAAACCGCAACTATTGACGAAACTGCTGCTCCGGAGGAACCCGCCGGTCCCGTGGTCAATATTTCAGCCCTTTCTAAATATTACGGCGACGATCCGGTGTTCGAACGGCTCGATCTCGTGATCGGTCCCGGAACGATCTGCCTTACCGGCCATTCCGGCTCGGGCAAAACGACTCTCGCCCGCATTCTGGCAGATATCGAGGATGCTGATTCGGGGGCAATTTCCGGTCTTTCCGGCGACGTAGTTTATATGTTCCAGGAGCCACGGCTGCTGCCCTGGGCAACGGCGATCGATAACGTATCTATCGCTTCGCCTCGCGTTCATACGCGCTCGCACACACGCGCAGTTTCCGCCGAACTAAAAGCCGAAGCATCGAATTTGCTTACTTCTCTTGGCCTCTCCCCCGCCGACGGCCTCAAGCACCCCGCCGAACTCTCTGGCGGAATGCAGCAGCGGGTCGCACTTGCCAGGGCGTCAATGCATTGCCGCTCGCTGAAGCGCTCGGGAGCTAAGCTCTCCGCCGTCATACTTGACGAGCCTCTTAAAGGTCTCGATGCCCTCACCCGCGCTGCTGCGGTCAATTTCATCAAGTCCGAATTTGCCCCCGCCGCCGATCACCTGATCATCATCACCCACTCCGATCGGGATGTCAATGACTTCGGCGGCATGAAGGTCTCACTTTAGTCCCGTTGCATTGTCCCGCAAAAAAATGTATCATATAAGGTGAAAATTGCCGGAAAACCGGACCTGCACAGCTGAATTAATTGTCCGCCGGAGCCGGCGATCCATCAAAACTGAATGAGAGGGACAGTATAATGCCAAGAAAAACTTTGCTTATCCTGTTGACACTAATCACCGTTATGATACCAGCCGCATGCGCAAAAACAACTTCCCCGGCCCCCATAGGCGAAACCGGAACACCCATCCCTTTTGAAGAAGTACAACTGGCTCCGTCGAACGTGGCCCGGGAAGGGTACGCCGTAGCCTCATCCTCAAAATACGATAAAGGCTACTCCAACCTGTACATAAACG
>JAEEGL012692977.1_pt1 | contig 20915 bp, 22 predicted proteins | sample 9134231 | NCBI WGS metagenome assembly JAEEGL01 (sample SAMN16246548, study PRJNA631951) | gut metagenome | biome: gut microbiome; feature: rumen; material: fiber-attached | host: Bos | place: Iran: Karaj | collected 2018-10
ATATCAGACCACAACCCTCTACGACCAGGTTGACCAAAGCCATCACATTCATTTCAATTCCTTTTCAAGTTTCTCAATCTCTTCATCCGTAAGAGGCATAGGTTCCAAACATTGGTTTACCTCTGATGTGTTAAATATGAGCTAATTAGTTAGCCTTGTCTGCGATTTCCTTTAAGAGCTTTTCGATAAATGCGTCTATAGTCATTGTACCGAGTTCGCCTGCCTTGCTGGAGCGAACGGAGAGAGTCTTGTTCTCTGCTTCCTGCTCGCCGATAACACAGATGTAATTGTCACGCATGTTGCGCGCTTCTCTGAGCTTGTAGCCGAGTTTTTCGTTACGATCGTCGAGTACGACTCTTAAGCCCTTTTCCTCAAGCTTCTTTTTAACTTCCTCTGCAAACGGTGCAAACTTTTCCGTTACTGTAAGGAGCTTTACCTGTACAGGCGCAAGCCAGAGTGGGAACTTACCTGCAGTGTGCTCTGTGAGTACGCCGATAAATCTTTCGATGGAACCGAATACTACTCTGTGGATCATGACAGGAGTGTGCTTCTGTCCGTCGGAGCCTGTGTATTCGATATTAAATCTGCCCGGCAGCTGATAGTCGAGCTGGATTGTACCGCACTGCCATGTACGGCCGAGGGAGTCCTTGAGCTGGAAGTCGAGCTTAGGACCGTAGAACGCGCCGTCTCCCGGATTGATTGTATACTCTTTACCGATGGAAGTGATGGCATCTGCAAGTGCTGCCTCTGCCTTTTTCCAGTCCTCCTCCGAACCGATATGGTCATCCGGCATTGTCGAAAGGAAGATTGTATATTCCATTCCGAACATGTTGTAAACCTGGTCGAAGAGCTGTGCAATGCGGGTTACTTCGTCCTTTATCTGCTCCTTTGCGAGCAGGATGTGTGCATCGTCCTGAGTGAAGCAGCGTACGCGGAACATGCCGTGAAGTGCACCGGAAAGCTCGTGTCTGTGAACGAGACCGAGCTCGCCGTAACGAAGCGGCAGGTCGCGGTATGAACGTGGCTCGAGATCATATACAAGGATTGAGCCAGGGCAGTTCATAGGCTTGATTGCGTAGTCTTCTTCGTCGATGACTGTTGTATACATATTCTCTTTGTAGTGATCCCAGTGACCGGAGGTCTCCCAAAGAGTTCTCTTCATAATCTGTGGTGTGGAGATTTCAACATAGCCCCACTCCTTGTGGATTTCGCGCCAGAAATCGATGAGGGCATTTCTTAAGATCATGCCGTTTGGCAGATAGAATGGGAAGCCCGGTGCCTCGTCTCTGAATGCGAAAAGGTTCATTTCCTTGCCGATCTTGCGATGGTCGCGCTTCTTAGCCTCTTCGAGCATGTTGACATAGTTGTCGAGCTCTTCCTGGCTAGGGAATGCTGTAGCATAGAGTCTCTGAAGCATCTGGCGGTTAGAATCGCCTCTCCAGTAAGCGCCCGCAACGGACATGATTTTGAATGCCTTGATGTATCCTGTGGAAGGCATGTGCGGACCTGCGCAGAGGTCTGTGAAATCGCCCTGCTTGTAGAATGAAATGATTGCGTCCTCAGGAAGGTCGTTAATGAGCTCTACCTTGTACGGCTCGCCTGCTTCCTCTGCCCACTTTAAGGCCTCTGCTCTAGGCAGTTCGAATCTTTCGAGAGGATAGTTTGCCTGCACGATTTTCTTCATTTCCTTTTGAATTTTTGGGAAATCTTCTTCGGTGAATCTGTGCTCAAGATCGATATCATAGTAGAAACCGTTTTCGATGGCAGGACCGATAGCAAGCTTTGCTTCCGGCCAGATGTGCTTGATAGCCTGTGCCATTACGTGAGACGCAGTGTGTCTAAAGTCGTGTCTTACTTTTTCGTCCTCAAAATTAATCTTTTCAATTGCCATTTTGTGTTCTCTCCTGTTTTGTTCTGTGATTTATTTTAGAGTTTTTGTAACTAATGCCTGATGGGTAATGCCTATACTCCTCGCATCATACCCTATCTATCCATTTTATAGTAAAGCACCCGAAAAGTCAAACTTTTCGGGCGTCTTTAGATGGGATTTATGTGAAGATTTTAGTAAGGCAGCACAAGCTCATAGGTTGATACTCTGCAAAGGCTTGTAACCTCAATTCCGGCTAAGCGGAATAAATCTGCTGTTTCAAGGTACAGGCATACCGTTACGGAGTGCGGCGCACCGGCATTTAATGCCGGCAGCGCGGGCAAAGCTGCCGCGGGCAGGTTTGCCGCGCGGGGCCCGGGGCCGGATGCCCCGGGCGGCGCCGCGCCTTTTCCGGCATAAGACACCGTACAGTCATAGCGCCAAACCCCTGTGTCGTCATTAGCAACCAGGGTAAGGAAAGCCTCATTTACCGGTACCCTTGAATTTTTAACAAGATAATTTTCAAAGGATGAAATCGCGGAGCTGACCGCGGAATCGCGGTCAAAGGCGAGGCGGCCGTCGGCGTAGGCCGACGGATCAAGCGAAAGCGCCGCCGCAGCGGCGCATTCGCTTGCGGCCTCCTTGAGGCCCGCCGCCTCGTCCCCATAGCGCAGAGCGTCCCCACTAAAGCAAAATATCATGGAGCCAATAAGAGCCAGACCGATAAAAACAATCAGCGGCTTCATCCTAATATCCTCCCAGATATTCACTCGTAGTGAAGCTGTCAATCACATAAGTAATCTCGTTTTTTTCTTCACCTATACCCATAAACCTTGCGCCTGCCATCGTGCCGGGCAGCTTTACGCGCACGGTGTAATCAATACGGTTTTCTTCATCATATCGCCCCACGCTGCCCGCCGCATTTGCAGCCTCAACCAAGACACTGCCGGGATCAAGAGAAAGCCTTTCTTCAATATCGTTAGCAAGGCTCCTCCTAAGCTCCGCGGAAAAGCCTCCCTCCATACGTGCAATTTCCTTTGCCGAATAAACCAGGTTTCGCACCGTTTCGAGTTCCTCTCCGCTTTTAAAATCCGCAGCAAACTGCATTATAAAAACCGTAAGCAGGGGCAGAATCCCCATCATTACAATCAATTCCTTCATCTTTTCCCTTACTTTCCAAAGCAATCCCGCGCCGTAAGTCCGTCCTGCCAGACCTCGCTCATCACCGACATCATGCTGCCGTCATCAGCACCGGCAATCAGCCCGTAAATAAAAACGCCGAGCGCTATGCTTGCAACCAAAACAATACATTCCTTCATTTCTAAAGCGCACCCTTCATATTATTAATCTGCCCCACAGCAGTTGCTACGATATCCGCAGCCTGTGTCTTTAACCCTACTATAAGCATGGCAATCGCAACTCCGAGTGCAATGCTTGATATAAGCACAATAATCTGTTTCATTTTCTCCTCCTAACCGAATATATCCAAAAGCATTTCTTTCTGCTCGAGGAAATATCCCACATATACAAAATTAATAAGAACCAGCATCACATTTAATATCGCAGGAATATAGACAAGGTCGCTGATAATCTCGTCTCTGCGCTTTACCGCTGTTTCGCGCGACCGCAGTATGCTCTTTTGAAATGTGACAATTGTATCGTGCAGACTCTCTCTTTCCGTCCTGTCCCACTCCGCCAGAATCGCCACATATTCCTGAAGCAGCGGCAAATCCTCATATTCGCACGCAGCAGCCTTTGCTTCCCCTGTTTTCCCAAGCCTTAGCGCCGCAAGCATGCGCATATATACAGGCTCGAGTGCTCCGCCACGCTGTGACAGCCTCGCAAGCACCATATCGCCCGTGAGCCCCGCATCCTCTCCGACGCTTAACAGATTTCTCACAATTGAAAGGCCCTCGTACACCTCTTCCTGCACCTTTGCGGTTTTTATTCTCCTAAGCGTCTTTGACTCCGCCGCGCTCTCCCTCAAAGTCAAGGCTGCAGCCTTTGCCTTTAGCGGCACGTTTCTCCTTAGCCTTTTAAGCTCCTCTTCTTTCCCCCGAAAGCATCCGAAGGTCGCGAGTGAAAGCGCCAGCCCGGCCTCAAAGATGAAATAAATAATATTGCCGTTCATTTTATCCCCCTAATAATCAAACTGTACATGCCGTAGCAAAGACATAATCAGCAAATTGGCAATGAAAAGAAACACTATCGCGAAAAACAGCACAAGCCCTGATTGCGTGTGAAACTGATTCTCAAGTATTGCAGTCGTCCTCACGCCCAAAAGCGAGGTCGAAAAAAAGAGCGTAACAAGGTACGAAACCGGCACCATCAAAAGCACAATTCTGCCCGCCTCACCGTTCAGCCTGCGCCTCTGCTCCGCAAGGCTCCGTGCTTCCCGAAGCTGCATCATCACATCCGAAAGCGACGCCGTTATATCGGTCCCCTCCGCCGCTGCAATGCCTATCGAGAAAGCCGTCATCTGCGCCCATTTCGTCCCTACAGCATAAGCAAAATCCTCCGCACAGTCCCTCAGTTCCTGTGCATTCCCCGCTTCTCTGATTTTCGAAAGAATGTCCTCGGAAAGCCTTCTGCAATGCTTAAGACCACGTCTACCATCGCTACAGGCTATCATCTCGAGCCCACCGTCTACTTTACAGCCCGCTAAGCGATAGTCTGTCAGAAGCTCGGCTATGAAGGCTTCGCCCTCGGCAGATGCCTCGTTTCGTCGCTGCGAAAGCCGCAGCTTTAAGAATAGGAATGGCATGCTTCCCGCCATAAGAGACAAGGCAGCGACACACAAAGGTCCCATATACATTCTCAAGGCGAGAAATGCTGCAAGTGTAAACAGCACCGCAGAGATAAGAAACCACTTGCCGCCCTTCTCTTTCCCCATTGCGCCCTTTACCAGCCGGTCTGCGCGTTCAGTTATCCCAAGGACATGCTTTTTCTCAAGCCTCTTTTTAAGCCTTTTTCTCGAACGCAGGAGTTTTCCCATAAGGCGCATGCTGTCAGATACCAAAAGACAGATTCCCGCCTCAAAGCACAAATAAAGCAGCATGCTCAAAAGTAAAGCTGTTTTCATCTCTTACTCTCCAATCCGTAAATCGTGTACTCTTTTGTTTTTAATTTTTCTCCTGAATAAATCCAGCTTTCGCTTTCCGCATCGTAAAGGCACTCGCATTCAATCCTGATTTTTCCCTCTGCCTTGTCGGCTTCCATATGGTAAATCCCAAGCAGCTTTTTTTCCGCAAGGTTTTTCCCGGTTCCGAAATGCAGAATATACTCAAACGCAGAAGCTGCCCTTAAGGCATGATGTGCTACCGAGCCTCCGTATACAAAGGCAATTTCGTTAGCTACATCAAAGGGAAAATCAAACGGATTTGTTATGTGAAAGGTCATCTTCATCCGCCTGCCGCCTCGCTCAGCAATTCTGAGCGCCGTATTTAGAGCTATGCCGTCCCTGGCCTCTCCAAAGCAGAAATATTGAGCGTCCGATCGCATGAGATTCTTTACGATGTTCTCCATTCTCTCGCCGTCGGCAACAATCTGCACTATGGGAGCATCGGGCATAATTTCATGAATCGGTATTTCAGGATCCGTCTCGATCAAAACTCCCTCTATCTCCGGGTCCTCATAGCTTTGCCAGGTGGAAAGGAAGGTTGTCTTACCGCTTCTTATTTCTCCGACAAAAGCAACGGAAACGCCACGCTTTACCATCTCCTTAAAACGGTCAATCATAGGTAAATCTATACTGCCGCGCATCGCCTGCTCCTCGAAGTTAAAACGCTTGACCACATAACGCCTGAATATGATAACATCCTCGCCGTCCTTTACGATTCCGTTTCGAAAGGCTGTAACGCGCGTGCCGCCCGGCATATAGACCTCGTAGTAATCCCTTCCGGTTTTCTCCTTCGGACTGTTTAAAAGCAGTGCCCTCACAAGCTGGCTGCGACGCTCTTTGCTGATTGTCTGCGGCCTTTTTATCATTCTGCCGCTTCGCATGAAATAAACACGATCTCCTATGATTTTTGCAGAGCTCGATTCGCTCCACTCATCGCTGAACCATTCAGCCATCCCCGCGAGTCCCCAAAGCTCGTGATAAACAGCTTCCTCAGGGCTGCTGTACCAGTCCGGATAGTCGATATAGGAAATGCCGCTTTCCTTTAAGAAGGACCTGATTCGCGCGAGGAAATACCCCTTTTCCTCCTCATATCCCATAATCGCCTTCTTTTGCAGCTCCAAAAGATTCTCTCTTTTTTCCGCCGCCTCCCATTCCTTTTGGAACCGGCGGGCCACCGCATCGCAAAGCTCGGAAAAGCTTTCATCGCCGCGCGGCCTACGTTCCTCACCGCACAAATCGCCGCTCTCTGTTTTCCAATCGCTAAGACGAAATTCTTTCTTTGTCATCTTTTTCTCCTATCTTAAGTCTCTTCCTGAGGCTGAAGCCCTTCGTCTCTATGGTTTTCCTTTCGAATCTGCTCTCCGCCTTTGCCTCGATTTCCGTTGCAATTGCCGCGATACAGCCCATGTACCTCTTTTCTTTGAGCTCCGTAAAGGTCTTTTTCTCGCTTTCTGCCTCCCTTGAAAGCCCCGTATCCGGAACAGTGAAAATATCTTTATACGCACTTATGACATATCTTTTTATGTAGTCCACGCCGTAAATGTCTCCCGGACGGAATTTGTTCAGCACAAAGGCGTCAAAGCTGAATCTCAGTGAGTCATAAAGCTTTCTTAACTTTCTGTAGCGCTCAAGGCACGCATCGTTTTGTGAAAGCACCATAAAATTCATGTCCGCCCCCAAAAGCGCTCCGACAGCAAGCCCGTTATTAAGATCGCTCCCCGTATCCACAACCACATAGTCAAACGCCGCCTGCATATGGCGTAAAAAGCTCATCGCCATATCGGGGAAATATGCTCCCGCCTCGTCCTCGCATTCGATTCCGCCGATGTAGTAAAGATTCTCCGCGATTTTTAAGCCCTCAAGCTCTTCCTTTTTTATCCCCACCGAAGAAACTATTCTTTCTTTGAACCTGTCAATCGATACCGCTCCATCTGATACATACTGGCTGTTTTTTCTGGCGCATAGCACCGTAAAAAGCACATCCTTTCCCGGATTTTTCTCTGCAAGCTGCTGTGCAACCGATTGTGCCACCATCGTCACTCCGCTCTTGGCGTCGCAGCTGTGAAATGCATATACTCCTTTCAATTTTCGCCCTCCGTTTCTCTGATCTGCACAACGACAAAACTGCCCACCTCGCGCATATATGAAACCAGCCTTCCGTAATCCTCGGCATCCGTGACTATCTCAATCTCCGCGATTTCTCCGGTGCTCTCGCCTCTCTTAAAAAAGTTGCTGCGCTCCTTGCCGTCAAGCTCCGTCACCGGCTGGCCCTTGTCGTTTCTAACATAGGCCACCCTGTAGGTGCCGAGCCTTTCGCTTACATCCTCACTGTAAAACTCCACCATATCGCCTGCCCTTATCGACGGACTTAAATGCGCAAGCGCATCTACATCTATGGCGAAGCACGACATATCGCCTTCAGGCTCCCCGGGCGCCGCGAGGACCGCCTTGTTAAGCTGCATGCCACACGGCACATCAACCTTTGCCCTAAGCCCGACGGCTAAGGCTTCCTCGCCGGCAAGCAGTGAGCCACGCGCCACATTCTCGCGCAGGTAGGCCTTGCTTACAAGCATGGACCTTTCTATAGTCTCGCCCGCCGAAATCTCGCAGGCAGCGGTCAGCACATCCTCCGTCAGGAGTTCTTCCCTGCCGCAGGTTTCCCAAAAGTACAGCCCTGCCGCAGACAACACAAGTATGAGGACGCCCAGAATCGGTTTCAGTTTAGCCGGCCTCATTGCATTCACCAGCCTTCGTAAGCACCATCGGGGCAATTGACCCGGAATGATGGAGCACATGCCTTTTTCGGTCATAATAGTAAATGCTGTTTGAGAGGAAATATTCCTCCGGATTGACATCACGGTTAATCTCCGTGAGCACCCTTTCAAGCTGCTCCGTATTAACTAAGCCGTCATCCTGAACAAGCAGGCATTCGTCGATTGAAAGCGGCACAATAAAAATATTGCACTCAGCCTTGTCGGCAAAGCCCTGAAGCACATCGAGTCTCAGCATAGCAGAAGCCCCGAAAATTCCTTCGGCACTTGTAAGCACATAAGGCCAGCCCTTTTCGATATGCGGCATGTGGTCGCTCACACTGGTTCCGTAGTTTCCGAGAACCGACTCAGGATCGAATCTGAAGATGACCGTGGTGTCGTTCTCCTGCATGTTCGCAAATGAAGCCTCCAGAAGGTCATCCTCCCTTACGCCCCAATCCTCCATCATGGCATAAGTCACCGCAATTCCACCCCTTCCGAAAATGTCGCTTACACAGACAGAAAAAGTGACTGCCAAATCGCCGAAGATAAAATGCGGCAGATCTTCAAGAAGCGCCTCGTTCTTTTCGCGCGACAAAAGCTTCATTATGAGGTGCGGACCTGCCTTACCGAAATCGTCGATGTAAGCCCCTATGTCAAACTCTCCGATCTTGTAGGTGTTATAAACCTTTAGCATTTCCTGTATGCAGTCTTCGATGCTCTTACCTCTGACATGAGCTCTGAAATAATCCTCGAGCCTTATTGTCGGACTGACATTACTGTCGTTTTCGAATATGGTCAGTGCCGTCACCTCCTTTCCATTGTTCTTCATGTACTTTTTCACATTTACTTTGGCTTTTCCCTTTAAGTCCGGGGCGCCATCCAGAATGTGCTCCTGTACATACGATACGAACTCTTCAAATTTCATTTCAATACCTCCTTTTGTTATTGATGTAATATTTTGCCTATGCCTATTTTATACTATCATTTACAAATATTGTCAAGGCTAACTTGGTGCCATAGCAAACTTATAACAAATAATGACATGAAAAAAGCGGGTGGCCTTTTGCCATCCGCTTAAAATGATTTCTCGTATTGGTTTTTATTTAATTATATTATTAAAATCCTCGCATCTCTTTACGATGTCGTCTGCACCGAATACCGCAGAGCCTGCAACCAAAAGGTTCGCGCCGGCGCCCGCAACATCCGCTACGTTGCCTAAGGTTACGCCGCCGTCAACCTCGATGTCAAAATTAAGACCCTTTTCTGCCTTGAGCTTTGAGAGGGCTCTTACCTTTTCGAGTGCCACAGGGATGAACTTCTGTCCACCGAAGCCCGGATTTACGCTCATGATGAGGACCATGTCTATGTCCGAAAGAACATTCTCAAGGGACGATATCGGTGTTGCAGGATTAAGTGCCACGCCCACCTTTACGCCCAGATTTTTAACTACCTGAATGCTGCGGTGAAGGTGAATGGTCGCCTCCTGGTGAATCGTGATATATTCAGTCTGCGGAGTCACAAACTCCGGTGCGTATTTATCCGGATCGGTTATCATCAGGTGCACATCAAACGGCAGCTTTGTTTTGCCGGTGAGCGACTTCATAACCGCTGCTCCAAAGCTGATGTTCGGCACGAAATGCCCGTCCATAACGTCTACATGTATAATGCCCGCGCCGCCCTTTTCTATTAAAGAAACCTGCTCACCAAGCTTTGAGAAATCCGCCGAAAGAATCGACGGTGCCAGTCTATTCATAATGTCTCCTCTTTTTTTAGTATTTTTTCTTTTCACGCTCGTCGATTTCGGCCATCTGGGCCACATACGATTCGTAGCGCGATTCATGTATTTTACCGCTTTCTGCCGCATCGCGCACTGCGCAGCCCGGCTCCTTTAAGTGTTTGCAGTTATCGTATTTGCAGCATCCAAGGAAGGGAGCCATCTCAGGATAAAGCTCCATCAGCTCCATTTCCTCAGCATCCAAAACCTTAAACGATGTAAAGCCCGGCGTGTCGAATATCATGCCGCCGCCTTCGAGGGTAAATATCTCCGAGTGGCGTGTGGTCTGCTTGCCGCGGCCTGTCTTGCGGCTGACCTCGCCTGTTTCCATGCCGGCTCCCGCGAGACGGTTTATAAGCGTGGACTTTCCAACCCCGGATGGTCCCGCCAGCGCGACCCTGCTTCCGGCAAGGGAAGCTGCGAGCTCCTTAACGCCGATTCCGCCCTTTGCACTGATGAAATGAATCTCGTAAAGGCCTTCGTAGATGTCGCGAAACTTTGCAATCACCGCATCCTCCGCCAGATCTATCTTGTTCACGCAAAGCGTGATATCCACATGCTCTCTTTCCGCCATGACGAGGAACTTATCGATAATTGGAAAGCTCGGCTCAGGATTTGCTGCCGCCACAACCACCGCTATTTTGTCAACATTTGCAATCGGCGGGCGGATGAAGATATTCTTTCTGGGATAAACTTTTGTGATAAATCCATCGCCGTCCTCGCGCAGCTCTATCTCAACATCATCACCCACAGTCGGGGTAATGCCGTCCTTTTTGAACACGCCGCGCGCCTTGCATTGATAGACGGTTTCGCCCACTCTCACATAGTAGAATCCCGCGATTCCTTTAACTATCAGTCCCTTCATAGGCTACTCACCGAAATTGATGTCGTACTGTGCCACAACATCATTGTCAAATATTACGGTTACGCTGCCCTGGCCCTTACCGTTTACATATACTGTCTCGCCGAGACCTGACTTGTAACGCTCAACATGGTTAACCTCGTTGTGTGAACCGTTCGCATCGACTACCTTTACGGTGAGCCAGAATACTTCGTTCTTTGCAGACGAATAATCGATTGCGATTGAAGCAACTCCGCCATCTGCGGTAGTGCCGCCCGAGCCGCTGCCTGAGCCGCTGCTCTGAGGTGTGCCGCAAATCTTGATATCTATCGGTGTACCCACATCAACCGTGCTGTTCGCCTCTTTGGACTGCCAGAATACCTGACCCGGCTCATAGAGGCCGTTCTCTTCGGTGGTGATTGTGCCTATGCAAAGACCCGCATCGGCAAGCTTGTCACCCGCTTCGGTCTGCGTCATGCCAAGGAGAAGCGGTACGATGCCGGAGCCCTCAGCCTTGCCTGCACTTACCACGTAAGAAATGTATGCGCCCGGATTTGCTTCCTCGCCTGCGCCCGGTGACTGGCTGATTACGATGCCTTCAGGAAGCTCGCTGGCCTGTGTGGTAACCGAGCCCTTTCTGAAGCCGTACTTATCGAGCACATACTGTGCATCTGTTGCCGACTTGCCCACGAGGTTCGGCACTGTGCCTTCCTTCGCGCCCTTGCTGATATTTACCGTAACCTTGTTGCCCTTTTTAACCGCGCTGCCCTCGGAAGGAAGCTGCGAGCAGATCTGGCCTTCCTCGTATTCCACGCTGTAGACCTCGTCACCCATCGAAAGCTCCAGGCCGTATTCCGCTGCCACAGCCTTTGCAACCTCAAAGGTCTGGCCGCGGAAGTCAGGAAGCTCAAAGCTCTTGCTACTATCGCCGCCGCCTGTGATAATTCTCGAAAAGCCAAAGCTTATCGGGATTGCGCAAAGAAGCGCAAGGATTATGGCAAGAAGCTTAATCTTGCCTATCGGTTTCTTTTCTTTCTTCTTTTTCTTCCCCAATTCTTCTGTCTCTGCCCCTTCTGTTTCCGTTACCGCAGGCTCCTCTGCATCTTCGAGAGTTACCGCGTTTTCGCTGCCCTCTTCATCCTCAAGAGCCATCACCGCCGGATTTCTGCGATTTGCGCTGCCCGACATCATTGCGTTAAACTCCGCATGAGAAAGGGCATCGAAAAATTCATCCGCAGTCGCATAGCGATTGATTGAAAGCTTGTCTGTCGCCTTCATTACGACTTCCTCAATTTCCTGTGGAATGTCCGGATTGAGGCTGGTCGGACGCGGCATTTCTTCGTTTATGTGCATGAGTGCAACCGCAACCGGATTTTCACCGTCGAACGGTACACTGCCTGTCAGCATCTCGAACAGTACTACGCCGAGCGAATAGATATCCGACTTTTCGTCAACATAGCCTCCGCGCGCCTGCTCCGGTGAGAAGTAGTGCACAGAGCCCATTACGGTAGTCGTCTCCTCGGAATTGCCGGAGCTGTCAAGCGCCTTTGCGATACCGAAGTCCGTAATCTTCGCGGTGCCGTCCTGCGTCAGCAGAATATTGTGCGGCTTTACATCTCTGTGGATGATGTGATTTTTGTGCGCAAATGCCAGCGCAGAAGCGATCTGCTTTGCGATTTCCACAGCTCTCTGCCACTCAAGCGGCCCTTCCTTTGCGATGTAATCGCTAAGAATGGAGCCTTCGATCAGTTCCATTACGATGTAGTGAATATTACCTTCTCTGCCTACGTCATATATGCTAACGATGTTCGGATGTGCAAGACTTGCCGCCGACTGTGACTCCTTGCGGAAATTCTCAATAAATTTGAGGTCACGGGCAAACTCCGGCTTTAAAATCTTAATCGCAACAAAGCGATTTAAAAGTCTACATCTTGCCTTATATACAACGGCCATTCCGCCATCGCCTATTTTTTCCTGTAATTCATATCTTCCTGCCAGTAATCTGGTGCTCATCAAGACTTTCCTCCTAAACCCTTAATGCGACAACAGTGATGTTATCCCTGCCGCCGTGCCTGTTCGCTATCGTAACAAGCTTTGCGCAAGCCGCGCTCATACTGCTTCCCTTATCACTCAAAACTTTCGCCATGGAAGCATCGTCCACCTCTCCGTACAGTCCGTCGGAGCAGAGGAGGATTACGTCGCCTTGCTTTATTTCGATTTTGAAGAAATCGGGCTCAATGGTTGCTTCACCACCAAGTGCTCTTGTTATCTTATTCTTTTCTTTGTGGTTTTTTGCCTCTTCAGGCGTGATGATGCCGCGCTTTACGAGAGTGTTTACATAGGTGTGATCCTCCGTAATCTGCGTCATTTCACCGTTTCTGCACACATAGCCTCTGCTGTCGCCCACATTCACAACATATGCGACATCACCGGGAACATAAGCGATAACAACCGTTGTCGCCATTCCCGCATTTTCCTTAAACTTTTGTGCGCTTTCGTAAATTTCCGCATTGACGCCTTTGAGACACTCAAGGAAATAAGCGATAACCGCCTCTTCATCCTTAAGACCGTTTAACGGGTGCTTGTCCACGTAATCCGCAATGCGGCTCACAGCGGTACGGGAAGCTATTTCGCCCGAGCTGGCGCCACCGACCCCGTCCGCCACAATATATACGTCGCTCGAGGGAATAACAAAGCACGCGTCTTCGTTGTTCCCTCTGCGAATCCCTTTGTCACTTTTGAATCCTAATTCCAACATAAATTTACCTATTTAACAACTATGCTTTCAGCCTTTCTCATCTTGCAGATAAAGAATCCGTCCGTGTCGTTCACGTTAGGAAGGAGCTGTATCATTTCCTCCTTTGCAAATGCCGGATTTTTCTTGAGGAACTCAGCGACTACTCTCTGGTTCTCGTTAGGATTGATGGTGCATGTGCTGTAAACGAGTACACCGCCGGATTTTACGTAGCTTGCTGCGGTATTGAGCATAGCCAGCTGCTTGCGCGGCAGCATGTCAAACTCCGACGTCATCTTTTTGTACTTGATTTCCGGCTTGCGGCGGATTACGCCGAGTCCCGAGCACGGTGCATCAACAAGTACTCTGTCAGCCTTTTCGATAAGTGTCGAATCTATCTTTGTCGCATCCCAGATCTTGGTCTCTACGATGTCCACGCCGAGTCTGTCAGCCTCTGCATCGATGAGCGCGAGCTTTCTGGTGTATACATCGGATGCGATAATACGGCCCTTGTTATTCATGCGTTCTGCGATAGCAAAGGTCTTGCCGCCCGGAGCCGCACAAAGGTCGAGTACCAGATCTCCCTGCTTCGGATCGAGAACTACCGAAACCAGCATGGATGCTTCGTCCTGAACGGAGAACATACCCTGCTTGTAGAGTCTCGAATCCAGAAGCCCGTTGCCCTTTGTAACGCGGAGTGCATTCTCGCAAAGCTTTCCGTTCTCAACGGTAAAGCCCTTTGATTCAAGCTTTGCAACAAGGTCCTTTTTCATAATCTTGAGCCAGTTGAGTCTGATGGTGAGCGTAGGAGTCTCGTTCATCGACTTTAAGAGTTCCTCCACAAAGTCCACGTTGTACTGCTCGAGCCACAGCTCGATAATCCAAGGCAGGCACGAATATTTGATTGAAAGATATTCGATTTCGTTTTCCGCTCTGTCCGGAAGCTCAATGGTCAGCTTTTCACGAATGTAAGCACGAAGCACCGCATTGATGAATGCCTCTCTGCCCTTGCAGAACTTCTTTGCAAGGTTTACGCTTTCGTTCACTGCCGCATATTCCGGCACCGAATCCATATAGCCAAGCTGGTAAATACCCATGCGGAGTACCACCAGATCGTTTACCTTGATCTTTTCGATATCCGGAACGAGCTTTCCGATTATGTAATCGAGGAGCATCTTGTTTTCAAGGACGCCGTACACGACTTCACGCACAAATGACGGCGACGAAGGTCTGCCGCAGATAATGTGATGGTTTAACGCCAAATTTGAATATGACTTTTTTGTTTCAACATCAAGTAATGTGTAATAAGCAGTTTTTCTGTTTGCGTCCATTTTAGTTCCTCCCGTTTGAATTATCACTTTCAGCTTTTGTAAATACCGTTCCGTCCGGGATTTGTTTTCCCCTCAGGTATTCGCCCGCAGGCATTCTCTTTTTTCCCGCTGCCTGCACCTCTTTGAGTAAGAGCACGCCTTCACCGCATGCTACCTTTATACCATCCTTGCCGGTTCCGATAACCGTCCCCGGGCTGCTGCCCGGAATATCTTTAAGCACATCTGCCGCCCACACCTTGAAGACCTCACCGCCAAGATAGGTGTAAGCACCGGTGTAGCCGCGAATCAGCCTCTCGAGGACTACCGCAGGCTTTGCAAAATCAAGCTCACCATCTTTTTTGAAGAGCATGTTTGCATAAGTTGCCTTGGCTTCATCCTGCTTCACAGGCTTTGCCCTGCCCTCTTCAAGCTCTGTCAGCACCTCGAGCATAAGCTTTGCTCCCAAGGCCGCAAGCTCTGCGTAAAGCTCTTCGCTTGTCTTTCTTTCTACTTTTGTCCGCGCTGTTTTAAGCATATCGCCCGTGTCGAGGCCCTCGCCCATCTGCATGATGGTAACGCCTGTTTCCTCTTCACCGTCTATGACAGCGCGCTGGATTGGTGCCGCTCCGCGATATTTCGGCAGGATTGAGCCATGAATGTTGATACATCCAAAGCGTGGCACTTCAAGTATTTCCTTTGAAAGAATCTGCCCGTACGCCGCCACGACTATTACATCAGGCTTTGCATTCTTTATTGCCGCTATGGTTTCTGCGTCATTTCTGAGCTTTTCGGGCTGCATTACCTTAAGCCCTGCGGCAAGCGCTGCCTCCTTTACAGGTGTCGGCAGTATCTTTTTGCCTCTGTTCTTTTGCGCATCCGGCTGCGAGATTACAAAGCTTACCTCGTGCGGACTTGCAATGAGAGCATTCAGCGCTACTGCGGCAAAATCGGGCGTACCCATAAAAATTGTCTTAAGCAATTTTTGTCTCCTCTGCGTAATTTATTCGTCTTCCCCTTCGGGATCTTCGTTTATGTCTCTTAAATCGGTGCATTTGTCCGTATAGAGTATGCCCTCGAGGTGGTCGTACTCGTGACAGAGCACCACTGCCTCAAAGTCTTCGGCATCAACCACGATAGGGTTTCCGTCGTAGTCAAGGCCCTCCATCACGATGTGCTGCGGTCTCTTCACCTTGCCTGCCTTGCCGGGTACCGAGAGGCATCCCTCTTCGCCCTCCTGTTCGCCTTCGCTTAAGGTGATTTTCGGGTTTATCATGTAGAACACCTTGCCCTCTTCAGGCTCTGCGACGAACATTCTGCGCATGATGCCCACCTGCGGAGCCGCAATTCCGACACCGAGGTTAAACCTCATTGTTTCAAGCATATCGTCGAGTATTCCGCGTATGCGATCGTCAACCTCCGTCACCTCTCTGCACTTTTTTCTGAGTATTGGGTCTCCGTCGGTTACAACATTTCTTAATGCCATTTCTTTTTCTCTCCTGATTCTTGCTGCTGCTATATTCATATTCTTGCCTTTAAACCAAGCTGTAAGGGTTAAAATCTATCAGCATGGTATAGTCTGTTTTTTTGTTTCTTTTATCCTCTGTGATAATCTTTTTAAGCGTCGCTATGTGCTGTGCCATGTCGCTGCGTTTTCCCTTCGGGATTTTAACAAGCAGCTGGTAGCGGTACTTTCCGCTTTCCATCTTTACCGGTGCCGGCTGAGGCTTAAAGACAAGATTCTGTTCGCTTTTCTTTAGGCTTTCCTTTAATTTTTTGTAAGCCCAGCTGCATGTGCCCTCCGCAACGCTTTCGTCCGGTGAGACAAACATCAGCTGACATAGGTCGCAATAAGGCGGATAGGCAAGGAGCCTGCGCATGCGATTCTCCTGAGCGAAGAATTTTGCATAGTCCTGTGCCGCTGCGGTCTGCACCGCAAAGTGTTCGGGCGTATAGGTCTGAATGATGACCCTGCCGCGGCTGTCACCGCGCCCCGCACGTCCCGCAGCCTGCGTAATCAGCTGGAAGGTTCGCTCCGCCGAGCGGAAATCCGGGATATTCAGCGACACATCGGCCGAAATGATTCCCACAAGTCCCACGTTCTTAAAGTCGAGGCCCTTTGCCACAAGCTGTGTTCCTATGAGGATTTGCGTCTTTCCCTTTTTGAAATCTCCCAGGATTTTGTTAAGCGCACCCTTTGTCTTTATGGCATCAAGGTCCAGTCTGTCGACGCCGACCCCCGGGAAGCGCTCTTTTATATATTCCTCAACCTTTTCGGTACCGGTACCGAAGTGGCGAATATGCTTTCCCTTACATTCCGGGCATTCCTTCGGAATCGAAATTTTCCGCCCGCAGTAGTGGCAAACAGCCGCACCGTCACTTTTGTGATAGGTGAGACTGATTTCGCAGTCCGGACACTTTAACACATAGCCACAGTCCCTGCAGGATATGAATGTGGAATAGCCTCTGCGGTTTAGGAAAAATATGGTCTGCCGGCCTTCGCTTATGCAACGCTCCGTTTCCGCGGAAAGCTCGTAGCTCAATATCGAGCGGTTTCCCTTTCTAAGCTCCTGCCTCATGTCAACGGTTTTTACCATCGGAAGCGGTACCGCATTGTAGCGCTCCTTCATTTCGATGAGCCTGTATATGCCCTCCTGTGCTCTTTGGTAGGAGACAACAGATGGTGTCGCACTGCCAAGGACGAGGGTTCCTTCAAAGGCTTTAAGCCTTTTAATTGCTATTTCAACTGTTTCGTATTTCGGGCTTTTGTCTGATTTGTAGGAGGTTTCATGCTCCTCGTCCATCACGATAAGCCCTATATTGTCAAGAGGTGCAAACACGGCCGAACGCGCACCGATTACGATGCTTGCCTCACCGCGCCTGATTCTCTGCCATTCGTCGTATCTTTCGCCCGCCGAAAGCTTTGAATGAAGCACCGCCACCTTTTCGCGCCCGAATCTGCCGAAAAACCTTTCGACAATCTGGTTTGTAAGGCTGATTTCCGGCACCAGCATCATTGCCGTGCGGCCCTCCTCAAGCACCCTTGCGATGAGCTGCATGTAGACCTCGGTCTTGCCGCTCCCGGTAACGCCATGGATGAGGAAAAGCCTGTCGCTTGCAGTGTTGCCTGCCTGCGCGCCGTCACCTGCCTTGCCGCCTGCGGTGATGGCAGGCAGAATGGCTTCAAGCGCTGCCTGCTGCTCGGCTGTAAGCTCGGAGATTTGCTGTATCTCCTCCTCGCTGCCCTGGAGCGGCCGGCGGATTTTGCCTCGCTTGCTCGCCGTTCCCGCCGGCAGAAAGCATTCGATGGCATCTATCATACGGCAGAGGTATCTGCGCCTCATGAACATTGCTGTATCAATTATCTCCGGATTTAAGGAATACTCCTCGAACTTTTCGGAAATCTTCTTTATTCGGATTTTCTTGTTCTTTGGTGGCTCAGCATCCGTGTCCGTCTCCGGTACGCCGCAGTCCCCCTCGATGGGTGAATCCTCGCTCACTGCCACGACGTATGCCTTTTTCAGTGCCGCGCCCTTGCCGAACGACACCTTCACAATGTCGCCCACCTTTACGGAATCGTCCGCCTCGTAGGTGAAAAGTGAGTCTATATAGTCAGTTTTTGTCTCAATTACCACCTGTGCGTACATATCTGTTCCTTTTGGGTCTATTTCGAAAATTCGCAGCCGCAGAAGTGCTGGCGATAAAGTCCGTACTCCTTTGACATTTCGATGCTGCGTTGGTAGCCCGCCTTTTTCTTGAAATCACGGTCCAGCCAGGAAAGCCCGTTTGCAACGGCAAGCTCCGTGCCTATCATCGTGATGATGTCGTAATTTTTGTATGGGCTCACCGTGAGAGTTGTTCCAAAGGTGTCTATTCCGAGAGCCTTTGCCTTTTCGGCAGTGGCCTCAAGGCGGAGTCTGAAACAGATTTCGCAGCGCCCGCCACCCTCCTTGTCACCCTCGTGACCGCGAACGGCTTCATAAAATTTTTCCGGCTCATAGTCGCCCTCAATAAACTCTATGCGCTCGCCTAACAGGTTTTTACGGCTGTATTCCTTGATAAATCTAATTTGTTCGGATTTGCGGAGCTCGTATTCCTCGCGGTCTGTGATATTCGGATTGAAATAAAAAACCGTGATATCAAAATCGCAGAGGAGCCTTTCTATGCAGGCCGTGCTGCACGGACCGCAGCATGAATGGAGAAGCAGAGGCTGTCTCTTCACATAAGGGTTTCCGTGGATACCTCCCGCAGTGTCGGTGAGGTCTCCTGCAGCATTGTCGCAGGAGACGCCGACAAGTGTATCTTTGATTGTATTGTCTGCTTTTTCGGCTGTCATGTGCTCCCTTTCAAGCGAAAAATTGCATAGCTGTGCTATCATAATAATCCAACCTATATTATAGCACAAACCCCCAACGTTTCAAAGTGAATTTATCTTCACAATTGAGTTGCCATGAGGGCAGGTTTGATATAAAATATTGCCTATGGAAAAGGAATATCAGAACGGAAAGCTCCGCGAACGAAACGCGAGAATTACAACGATAAATGACTATATGCGTGACCGTTTCGGCTGCAAGGTTGTGAAGCTTGCACTGGACGGTGGTTTCACATGCCCAAATCGCGATGGCAGCAAGGGAACAGGTGGCTGTATTTTCTGCTCGGAAACAGGATCGGGAGATATGGCATCGAGAGCGTGCACTGCGGCAGATATCAAGGCAGCGATGCAAAGCCAGGTGAAGCTCCTTTCGGATAAGTGGAAAGACTCGGCATATATGGCCTACTTCCAGTCGCACACCAATACTTATGCGCCGGTTTCGGAGCTTAGAGAAAAGTTCGAGGCCGCGCTTTCCTGTGAACTTTTTGAAAAGGGTGCCGCATGTGAAAACTCGCGCTGCCTCGGCCTTGCGATTGCAACTCGCCCCGACTGCCTGAGTAAAGATGTCCTTGATTATCTTTCGGAGCTTAACAAGCGCACTTTTTTGTGGGTGGAGCTGGGACTCCAGACAATTCACAAAAAGAGCGCGGATAGCATCAACAGATGCTACAGCCTCGACGTATACGACGAGGCTGTCCGCGAGCTTACGGCTCGCGGAATCCGCGTAGTAACGCACCTTATTTTCGGACTTCCCAGAGAATCGAAAGAGGACATGCTTGAATCGGTACGCTATGTGACAGGGTCGATTCCTGCAGATGGCAGCCCTCAGCATATATTCGGCCTCAAAATGCACCTTCTTAATGTAATAAAAGGCTCGCGCCTTGCAAGCGAAATGCCGGACTACGTGCCTTTTGAAAGCATGGATGAATATGTGGATTTGGTCACAGATGCGCTTAGGATTATTCCAAAGGGAATCACTATCCACCGAATGACGGGTGACTGTCCCAGAAAGCTTCTCATCGCGCCTGAGTGGTCATACAAAAAACGCAGCATACTAAACGGTATAACCGCTCGCATGACTGCGCTTAATGCTTATCAAGGTGACAGGCTGTAGCTATTCGGGCTTTAACCTGCCATCATTATAGTGTTTGCGGCAAAGTGACACGTACATGTCATTGCCTCCGACCACAATCTGTTCGCCCTGCTTTACGAACTTGCCGTCAACGACGCGGGCAACCATCGTTGCCTTGCGGCCGCACCAGCAGATTGTCTTTATTTCTTCTATCTTGTCTGCATAGACAAGCATATAATACGATCCTTCAAAAAGCTCGTTTCTAAAGTCGTTTTTAAGTCCATAAGCCAAAACCGGGACATTAAAGCTGTCCACAATTTCTACAAGCTCCTGCACATGGTGCTTGCGTAAGAACTGGCACTCGTCTATTATCACGCAGTCGATAGGCTGCTTTTTATTTTCCTCCATAAACAGCTCCAGAATATTCGTGGAGTCATTTACAATCGTCGCCTCTCTTTGGAGTCCGATTCTGGAAGTTATCAGCCCACTTTTTCCGGCGCGGTCATCTATCGCAGGAGCGAGCAGCCATGCGCGTTTTCCGCGTTCTTCGTAGTTGTAAGCGACCTTTATTACTTCAATTGATTTTCCGGCATTCATCGTGCTGTATCTGTAGTAAAGCTGTGCCATTTTTCCCTCCCGGCGTGCCGACAAGCGGCGACTTTTTATAGCTTATGGGTCTATTTTATAACAAACCGGCACTCATGGCAACACCATTATCACACCGTCAAAGCCACACAAAATTTAAAAATAAAAAAGTAGAATCTCGGACATTCGTCAGCAAGAATCTACCTTTAAAGGAAAAATGGTGCCCAGAACCGGAATCGAACCAGTGACACGAGGATTTTCAGTCCTCTGCTCTACCGACTGAGCTATCTGGGCGAGTAAACGTATGATGATGTAAAATATGGTGGGCCTTCAGGGACTTGAACCCAGGACCTGCCGGTTATGAGCCGGATGCTCTGACCAACTGAGCTAAAGGCCCATGCCATAAAATTGGTCGGGGTGGCAGGATTTGAACCCGCGGCCCACTGGTCCCAAACCAGTTGCGCTACCAAACTGCGCTACACCCCGGCA
>JAEEGL015413191.1_pt1 | contig 20914 bp, 19 predicted proteins | sample 9134231 | NCBI WGS metagenome assembly JAEEGL01 (sample SAMN16246548, study PRJNA631951) | gut metagenome | biome: gut microbiome; feature: rumen; material: fiber-attached | host: Bos | place: Iran: Karaj | collected 2018-10
AAGCTGATCGAAAGATTCGGACTCTCCGAAATTCAGGCTCAGGCGATCCTCGACATGAGACTTGCCCGCCTGCAGGGACTCGAGCGCGAAAAGATCGAAGCCGAGTACAAGGAGTTAATGGAAAAAATCGCTTACTACAATTCTCTCCTCGCTGACGAGCATCTTTTGATGGGCGTTGTAAAGGACGAGCTTTTGGAAGTAAAGAAAAAGTGGGCAGATCCGCGCCGCTCAAAGATTGTTGCGGCAGAGGACGATTTCGATGAGGCAGACCTTGTTGAGGAGCAGAACGTTGCAATCACCCTCACCCACCTCGGATACATAAAGCGCGTTCCTGCGGACACCTACAGGACACAGCGCAGAGGAGGCAAGGGCATCACAGGCCTTACCACACGCGAGAACGATTTCGTGCGCAACCTCATCATAACCTCGACGCACGACAATCTCATATTCTACACCAACACCGGAAAGGCCCACAGACTCAAGGCTTACGAGATACCGGAAGCGACACGCACCGCAAAGGGCACACCTGCCGTAAACTTCCTCTCGCTCATGCAGCGTGAAAGAATTACTGCGGTACTCTCCGCTCCGGAGGGCAGTGACGACAAATACCTCATTCTCGTTACAAAGCAGGGTACAATCAAAAAGACCGCAATTTCCGAGTTCAACACGAACAGAAAGACCGGCCTGATTGCGATTTCCCTTAAAGAAGGCGACGAACTTGTCGATGTAAAGCAGACATCCGGCACCGATACAATCATTATCGTAACCAAGAACGGCAAGTGCATCTCCTTCTCCGAAGAGGATGTTCGTCCGATGGGTCGTATCGCGGGCGGCGTTCGTGCAATCAAGCTCGAGGATGACGATGAAGTCGTTTCAATGGAGCTTGTTCAGCCGGGCGAAGAGTTGCTGGTTGTAACAAAGAACGGCTTCGGAAAGAGAACCCCTGTTACCGAATACAAGATTCAGGTACGCGGAGGCAAGGGCCTCCTCACCTACGACAAGGCGAAGTTCCGCAAGACCGGCGAGCTGGTCGGCGCAATGGTTGTAGCAGAGGATGATGATGTACTCCTCATCAATTCCGACGGAATCATCATCAGAATCAACGCATCCGAGGTATCAAGACTCGGTCGCGCAACTCAGGGCGTAAAGATTATGAAGGTTGACGGAGATGCCGAAATCGTTGCAATGGCAAAGGCCATCAAGGATGAAGACGAGGACGGCGAAGACGCAGGTTCTTCCGACGAAGGCTCAGGCAAATAAGACAGACAAAATGTAATTACACGGCGGACAAAGCATAAAACGTGCTTTGTCCGTTGATTTTTTGGGTAATATAATTTATATTAGAATATGGCTTTTGAGAACAAACAGGAAAGGAGTTTTCAATGGGAGACAAATTAAGATTTGAAGTGCCCGGTAAGCTTGAATACATGCAGACCGTGCGCCTTACGGTCGGCTCAATCGCATCGCTTTGCGGCTTTGACGTAGAGGCTGTCAACGATGTGCAGCTTGCGGTAGAGGATGCCATCAAGTTCGTGGTTTGCCACGGTGGCGAGGGCTTCAGCGAAACCTTTGATGTAGAGGCCGAAATCGGCGAAAAGGAGCTTAAGATAAGCGTTTCGGATTATTCAAGTCCGGGAAAGGTGAGCCGCGAGAACAGGCATTTTTGCATGCGCTGCCCGGAAGAGGGCGACATGGGCATATTTGTTATAGACAGCTTGATGGATTCCTACAAGCTGGAAGTACGCGAGGATGGCTGTAAAAAGCTCATAATGGTGAAAAACAGATGACAGACAGAGAAAGCTTCAATCTCTTTCATCAGACAAAGGACATAGCCCTTCGCAACAAAATCGTAGAGGAAAATCTCTATATGGTGGAAATTCTGATACGAAAATACATGAACAAGGGCGTTGATTACGACGATCTCTATCAGGTCGGCGCAATGGCGCTTGTGAATGCGGTCGAGCGCTTCGATCCGAGTCGCGGCTACGAGTTTTCGAGCTTTGCGACCCCTACAATCCTCGGCGAAATTCGTAAGTATTTTCGCGACAAGGAATGGGCGATGAAGGTCCCGCGCCGCCACAAGGAGATAGCGACCATGGTGCCGGAGGCAAAGGACCGCCTGACGGAAAAGCTGGGCAGGACCCCTACTCCTACAGAGATAGCGACCGAGCTTCGTATTCCGCTCGACGAGCTTCTTACCGCCATGGAGTCGGCAAAGGCTTACGCTACGCAGTCGCTGAACGTTACCTTCGGTGACGGCGGTGAAGACGGCGAAAACGCGATGCTTGAAAAATTCCTTGCCGTAACCGACAAGGGCTACGAAAGCGTCGAGCTTTCCGAGGTAATCGAGACTGTGATTGCGAGCATGAGCGAGCGGGAAAAGGCTTTTTTTGAAAAGAGATATTTACAAAACAAAACGCAGGCGGAAATTGCCGAAGAGCTCGGCGTTTCCCAGATGACAATTTCACGAACGGAAAAGGAAATTCGGCGAAAATTTGCCGAAGAACTGCATAAATAAAGGACAGAAGAAAGATTATTTCTTTACTCTGTCCTTTATTTTTGACCGGTTTTTGTCCGGCCCGCATCGCTGCGGCTTTGACAAAAGGCGCGAAAAGGAGTATGCTATTCCTATTAAGGTAAAAAGGAGATAAATCTAATGAAAAGAGTATTTTCAGGCGTACAGCCGACAGGAAACTTACACATCGGTAATTATCTGGGCGCGCTGAAACAGTTCGTGGAATTGCAGAATGAGGCGGAATGCGTTTACTGTGTTGTAGACCTCCATTCCATCACCCTGCCGCAGGATCCTAAGGAGCTCCGCAGTCACATCCTTGACATTGCGGCTCTTTACATGGCAGTTGGAATCGACCCTAAGAGATCGACCATTTTCATTCAGTCCGAGGTGTCTCAGCATGCCGAACTGTCTTGGGTACTCACTTGCAGCTCATACACAGGTGAACTCTCGAGAATGACTCAGTTCAAAGATAAGGCAAAGGGCAAGGAATCCGCACCGACCGGACTCTTCACCTATCCGCTCCTCATGGCGGCGGACATTCTGCTCTATGATTCCGATATCGTGCCGGTAGGAAACGACCAAAAGCAGCACATCGAGCTTGCTCGCGACATCGCAATCAGAGTAAACAACCGCTTTGACAAAAAGGTGTTCGTCGTACCTGAAGGCCAGTTCGTAAGAGAAGGCGCACGTGTTATGGCGCTTGACGAACCTACCGCAAAGATGAGCAAATCTGCGGAAAATCCGCACAGCAGAATTTCCCTTCTCGACGACGATAACAAAATTAAAAAATCTATCATGAAGGCAACGACAGACTCTCTTGCGAGGGTTCATTTCGATATCGAAAACCAGCCGGGAGTATCAAACCTCATGACCATTTATTCGGTATTCTCCGGTAAGAGCCTCGAGGAAATCGAAAAGATGTACGACGGAAAGGGCTACGGCGATTTCAAAAAGGATCTTGTTGAGGTTACCATCGACGGAGTTCGCCCAATCCGTGAAAAATTCTATGAAATTCGTCAGTCACAGGAGCTCTTGACCGCGCTCGACGAAGGCCGCGACAGAGCTACAGTAATTGCCGAAAAGACACTTAAGAGAGTATTCGATACCTTCGGACTCGGTCGCAAATAGCGGCCTGCCCGGCAAAAAGGAAGAAACATGACACTACTACAGCTTAGGTACATAATGGAAATATACAACAGTGGATCGATAAATCAGGCCGCAAAAAACCTGTTTATGTCGCAATCCACGGTTTCTGCTGCCATAAAAGAGGTGGAGGAAGAGCTTGGAATTATTATTTTCAGGCGTACCAACCGCGGAATTACCGTTACCGAGGACGGCCAGGAGTTCATAGCGAACATAAAGCCTCTCCTCGAGCAGGAAAAGAAAATCCGCAAATATTACAAAACAAAGGGTAAAGAAGAGGAGCCGCGCATCGCGATTTCTCTCCAGCGCTATGCCTTTTGCGCAGAGGCCTTTGTGCAGTTCATGCGCAGACAGACCGCGGAGTCCTATGACTTCAAGATAAAGGAATGTGACATGGGTCAGGTCATCGAGGATGTGTCCATGAGAAAGAGCGAGCTTGGAATCCTGTATTTTTCCGATATCACGCAAAAGTATCTGGAGCACATCTTCCGTGATGCAAGGCTCGAGTTTCGCCCAATAGCCGAGGCGAGACCGAAGGCATTCTTTAACCGTCATCATCCTCTTGCCGCGCAGACCAGCGTGAGTCTGGCAGAGCTTGGGCAGTATCCGTGCGTCGTCTTCGAAAAGGACGAATCCACGCCGATGGGCTTCGCCGAGGAGGTTGGCATGAACGACGTCTTCGAGTACGCAAGACTTATCAAAATAAACGACCGTGCGACGCTCTACAACATCATCGCAAACACCGACGCGGTTTCTACCGGAAGCGGAATACTTCCGAAGGGTTATGTTGACGAGCGCATCGTTGCGCGCCCGATTTCGGACGATATCGACAATATGCACATCGGCTACATAAAGATAGAGGATGCCGCACTCAGCGATACGGCAAAGGACTACATAAGGATTCTGAAAGAAATTTTAAAGGACAGGTAATGCCCCATGGAGCAGTTTGAATTAAAGGAAAAGCAGAGTTTCAAGATTTTTCACAACCTAGTGCCTATTATCAAGGTTTATACCGCACTTTTCATGATAAAACCTCAGCAGATAGGAGCCAGAAAGGCAAAGGCAGAAGGCGATTTCGAAAAGGAGCGTGAAATAATAAAGACAGGATGCAATAAGTGGGCAAGGTTTCTGATGAAATCCTTCGGAGCAACCGTCGATGTAGAGGGTTATGAAAACCTGCCGGACAAAGGCCCCGTTGTTTTTGTGTGCAACCACCAGGGCTACGGAGATATTCCGGTTCTGTATTCGGTAATTGACAAATTCCAGTTTGGATTTCTGGCAAAGACAGACCTTTCAAAGCTGCCCGGATATTCCGAATGGATGAAGGATTTCCGCACCCTTTTCCTGGAAAGAGGAAATTCCAGAGAGGCGCTCAAAACAATAAACGAAGCGGTTGAGCTTTTAAATAACGGTTTTTCAATTCTGGTATTCCCCGAGGGGACCCGTTCCCACGGAAATCCTATGAGGGTTTTCAAAAAGGGAAGCTTAAAGCTTGCAACAAAGGCAGAGGTTCCAATCGTTCCGATTACGCTCGTAAATACATATACGTATTTTGAGCAGCAGGGTTATTTCAAGGGTAATCACGCAAAGATGATTATTCACAAGCCTATTGAAACAAAGGGAATGTCCCGCCACGAGCAAAACGAGCTGCCGGAAAGAGCATTCTGGATCATTCGGAACGAGCTCAACAAATACGAGCCGCAGCCGGAGCTTCCTCTCGATGAAGACGGTAATTTCCAGGATCCGAATGCTGTGAAAGAGGCTGAAAAAGAAGGCGCAGAAGAATAAAAACAAAAATATACGTAAAAGTGCAACAAATTTTGCTTGCACTTCTCGGAAAGCTATGCTATGATAGAGTCACAGGATAATGAAATTTTCTCATCACAACACTTTCAATAAGCAAGATGCCACATCGCAAGGTGTGGCATCTTGCTTTTTTGTATATTTTACATTATCATAAAAGTGGATGAGTCTATCCAAAATCTAAGAACTACAGGAGGCTTCTTTCATGCAAAAAGAACCGGTACTAATCATAATGGCTGCAGGAATGGGATCGAGATACGGCGGATTAAAGCAGATGGATCCTGTCGGAAGCGGCGGAGAAGCAATACTTGATTTTTCAATATATGACGCCATGATGGCGGGCTTTAACAAGGTTATCTTTGTAATCAAGCACGAAATTGAAGAGGATTTCAAAAAGCTCATCGAGGGCAGAGCCGACAGGTTTATGGAGGTCGAATATGCCTACCAGGAGCTTTCCGATATTCCCGCGGGCTACAGCATTCCCGAGGGTCGTGTAAAGCCCTGGGGTACCTGCCATGCGGTCCGTGCGGCAAGGAACCTTGTGGATGGACCCTTCTGCGTCATAAATGCCGACGATTATTACGGTCCGGGTGCATTCCAGACCATGTATGAATATCTTAAAACGGCTGAGGAGGGTCACTATGCCATGGTAGCGTATGACCTAGAGAAAACTCTCACCGAGCACGGCTCTGTGGCAAGAGGTGTATGCGTTGAAAAGGACGGATACCTTGCCCGTATCGACGAAAGAACGAAGATTATGTGGCACGAGGGCGGAATTGCTTACACAGAGGACGACGGCAAAACCTTCGTGAGTGTGTCTAAGGGTACACCGGTGTCGATGAACTTTTGGGGCTTCACAAAGGGCTTCATGGGCGAGCTCGATAACGGTCTTAATGAGTTTTTGGACGATGCGCTTAAAAACAATCCTCTGAAGGGCGAATATCTTTTGCCGTTTAAGGTTGAAGAGCTGCTGTCGGCCGGCAAGATCAGCGTTCGGATGTTAAGATCCTCCGACCAGTGGATCGGAGTTACATACAAAGAGGATAGACAGGGTGTTGTGGACGCTCTGCAGTCCAAAAAGGACAAGGGTATTTATCCGGACAAGCTTTGGAAGTAGTTTTGGAAGTAGATGAGGTGCAGGATTTGGAAAAGCGTTCAAGCGTAGATTTTCTGAGGATGATGGAAAGGCGACACTACATGCGGATAATTTCCGCCACAGTGGCGCTTTTGCTTGTTCTTGTAGCTATTGTGATTTGGTTTTTTGGTGCGGTTCACGAGACGATTATGACCTCGGACGGCACTCTTGAATTAGATACGATATCGGTGAGAGTTTTTCTGCTGATGCTGACCTTTACCATGCTCACCTATCTGATATATATCTTCATCTGGCAAAAGGCACAGTCTCAAACGATGAAGAAACAGTCCCTGTCGGCGGTTTATATGGCCGACGCCATCGAGACTCACTATGCCTGCTTTATTCTGCTTGATCTTAAAGAGGGCACATACGAATATCTGCGCGGCAACGGGCGTTTCCTGCAGTCGATTCCGAGAAAGGGCAAATATGGAGATTTCATGAATTTTCTCTTTTCGATAGCGGCAAAGGAAGAAGAGAAGGTTCGCATGGAAAGCCTCATGCGACCTGACGCCTTACGCGAGAGACTTAAAGTCGCGGAGCAAAATGAAGAGTCCGCAGAGGTCAAGGACTGCTTTAAGGTAAGGTTTTTCGGAGAACGCTGGAACAACTTCACTCTCCTCGCTGTTGAAAAGGACGAAAATGGCGAGGTTGAAAAAATCATGTTCACGGTGCAGGATGCCACCGAGTACAAGCTCGCGGAGGAAAGCACCGCGCACCGCGCAGAGCTCATCAGAACCCTCTCGAGCAATTTCAACGGCGTATTCGAGGTTGACCTTGAGGAGCGAACCTTTGAGATTCTGCACTCACCGGACTGGCTGCCGAAGTTCCTGGGCGAAGATTTCTTCAGAGATAATTCCGTAGACAGGGCATTAAAGGAGTATGCGGAAAGTACCGTGGCAGAGGACTACCGTGAGGGTTTCTTAGAGGTTTCCTCTCCGGAATATGTTTATGAAGCGCTAAAGGATAAACAGTATTTCACCTTTACATATATGGAGGAGCGTTCGGGAAAGCAATCCTACGCTCAGCTTAAAATCAGCAAGGTTGGCGGCGACGAAAAGCATGTGGTTTACGGCTTTGCGGACGTTGATGCGGAGAAGCAGACAGAAATCCGTCAGCGCAGCATGCTCATGAAGGCGCTCAACGAAGCGGAGCGCGCGAACCTTGCAAAAACAACCTATCTTTCGAACATTTCGCACGACATCCGTACGCCTATGAATGCGGTGCTCGGCTTTACCATGCTTGCGCAGGCACATGTCGACGACCAGAAAAGGGTTTCGGAATATCTCGAAAAGGTTCGGACCTCGAGCAGACTCCTGCTTTCACTGGTTAACGACGTGCTTGATATGCGTCGCATAGAAAGCGGCAAGATTACGCTTGAAGAGACCTCCTGCAGCTTAAACGATATCCTCGATGACATAGAGGGCACCTTCATGCAGGCGGAAAAGGACAAAGATATCCGCTTTGTCGTTAACAGAAATGCTCTTATCGATGACATGGTTTACTGCGACAAGCTGCGTCTTTCGCAGATTCTCATGAATATTGTTTCAAACGCGTTTAAGTTTACGGACAAGGGCGGCGAAATCGAGCTGAAGGTACGACAAAAGGCTGAGAGCAGCAGAGGTACGGGCAGCTACGTATTCACCGTTCGCGACACGGGTGTCGGAATGAACGAGGAGTTCCTCGAGCACATCTGGGAGCCGTTTGAAAGAGACTCTACGAACAAGCTTACAGACGACAACAGCACCGGCCTTGGTATGCCGATTGCAAAGAGCCTTGTGGAGCTCATGGACGGCGAGATTTCCGTCGAGAGCGAGGTTGGTGTCGGAACCACCTTCACAATCTTCCTCACCTTCCGCCAGAGCGACCGCGCAGCTGAAAAGAGGACCGCAGTCGGTGGCCCTGTAAGGATGCCTATGCCGGCACGCGGCTTCCAGGCCGAAGAAGAGGCAAAGGGCCTGAGGCCTGAGGTTGACGAGGCGATAGAGGCGGCGAAGGAGAGAGCCCGCTACGAAAAACAGCTCGCGAAAAAGGCGGCCGAAAGCGAAGAGGCGGACGAAGACAAGACCTTCAGCCTCCAGGAACAGCTTGAGCTTGCGAAAACGATAGGTCGCGGCAAACGCGTGCTCCTGGTGGACGATAATGACATAAACCTTGAAATCGGAAGCGAAATTCTAAAGGAGGCCGAGTTTGAAGTCGATCTTGCGGAGAACGGCAGACTGGCCCTGCAAAAGATAGAGGCAGCGGCACCCGGAGCCTATGACATTGTGTTTATGGATATTGAAATGCCTGTCATGGACGGGTATGATGCAACGCGTGCGATTCGCAATCTGGACGATCCCGGCAAGGCGGCAACAAAGGTTGTTGCGATGACTGCAAATGCCTTTGAGGAGGACAGACAGCTCGCAATGGAGGCGGGAATGGATGCGCACATTGCAAAGCCGGTCAGCCTGGCAAAGATAATCGAAACGCTTTCAAGACTTGTATAAATATATTTAAAAGGGGGAACAGGCGTGATTTGGCAAAACCTGCATTCGCACACGTTTTATGACGACGGGCAGTGTACGGCCGATATGATGGTACAGGGCGCGATTGAAGCAGGCCTCGACTCTGTCGGGATTTGCTGTCACAGCCCCATCACAAGGCAGGACACGACCTGGTGCATAAAGCCAAAGGACATAAACGACTTCAAGCACGAGGTCTACATGGTCCGCGAAAAGTACAAGCAGCACATTGATGTCTATTGCGGTGTTGAGCTCGACCTTATGACGGATGAAAAATTCGATTTGTTCGGGTTTGAATATGTAATTGGCGCAGTTCACTTTCTGCCGCTTCCCGACGGGACGGAGGAGCACTTAAAAAACGAGACGATTGACCGCATCCCGACCGAATCGGGTGGAGTGGGAATAATGTACCGCGAGGTCGATTTTTCCCGCGAAAAGCTGAAATATTATGTGGACTACGGCTATGAGTTCGACGCGGCAGCGGCTGCGGAGCTCTACTACAGCCAGTATTTAAAGCTTGCGAAAAATCCCAATGTGGACATCGTTGCCCACTACGATTTAATAACAAAATTTGACGAGCCTGTGGACAGGAGAAAGCAGGATCCGGAGCCGATTTTCGACATCGAGGACAAGGCATATCTTGAGGCGGCATTCGAGGGAATGCGCGCTCTTGTTAAAAGCGAAAAGATTTTCGAGATAAACACAGGAGCGGTGAGCAGGGGTTATCGTGACAGCTTTTACCCCGCAGAGAGACTGCTGCGTGAAATAAAAAATATGGGCGGCCGCATTACTCTCGGAGCGGACGCGCATCGCCCGGAGCATGCGGGCTTCATGCTGGAAGAAGCGGCAGAGTATGCCGTAAAATGCGGATTTGAAGAGGTATGGGTTTTGGAAAAGGGAAAGTTCGTTCCCGTACCGATCAGAGAATAGAGAGCAGAAAGGCATTTTCCGTATGGAAAAAGAAAAGGATCTCAGCCTTGCGATAGCAAAAGAGGTTGCGTCGGCCGGCGGCAGAGCCTATCTTGTCGGCGGCATCGTGCGCGACAGGCTGATAAACAGAGAAAACAAGGATATAGATATAGAGGTTCACGGAATAGAGCCCGGGAGACTTACGGAAATTCTCGACAGAGTTGCGCCGCTGCGCTCCGAGGGCAAAAAGCGCGGCCACTTTATGAAGGGAGCCAGCTTTGGCGTCTACGGCATTTACGGGAGCGACATTGATATCGCGATGCCCCGAACAGAGGCGGCGACGGGCCGCGGCCACAAGGATTTCGAGGTTTTTGTGGACCCGTACCTCGGCACGGAAAAGGCTGCAGCGCGCAGAGACTTCACAATAAACGCGCTGATGCAGGATATACTGACCGGAGAGATTGTGGATCACTTCGGCGGACAAGAAGATCTTAAGGCAGGCGTTTTGCGGCACATCACGCCGGAAGGCTTTGCGGAGGATCCGCTTCGCGTATTTCGAGCGGCGCAGTTCGCGGCAAGGTTTAAATTTGAGGTGGCACCCGAAACCATTGAGCTTTGCGGCAGAATGGACGTTTCGGCACTTTCAAAAGAGCGCGTGATGGGGGAGCTTGAAAAAGCTTTGCTTCGCGCGGAAAAGCCGAGCGTCTTCTTCGAAGTGCTTCGAAAGATGAATCGGCTTGAGCCTTGGTTTTCGGAGCTTGAGCCGCTTATAGGCCTGGAGCAAAGCCCGATTTACCACCCCGAAGGGGATGTGTGGGTTCACACCATGCAGGTCCTCGATAATGCGGCAGCGGTGCTTGGTGAGTGCCGGGCAGCCGGTGAGGGAAATGTGCGCAGGCCCGCAAGCGAAAAGGGCTTCATGCTTGCGGCACTTATGCACGATCTTGGAAAAGCGGTCACAACTGCGGAAATCGATGGGCGAATCCGTGCCCTCCAGCACGAAACCAAGGGCCTTCCGATAGCAAAAGAACTGCTCTCAAGGCTCACAGAAGAGAAAGTCTTGCACAAGTATGTGCTCAATATGATAGAATTACATATGAGGCCGAATATGCTGGCGGGGCAGAAAAGCGGAGTCAAGGCAACAAATCGCCTTTTCGATGCGAGCGTTGACCCGGCGGGGCTGATTCTTTTGGCGCGCTGTGACAGGCGCCGTGAGACGGATGAAGGCTTTGACTACAGCGAATACGAAGGGTATCTTTGGGAGAGGCTTGAGGTATACGAGGAAATGATGAAAAAGCCGTTTGTCGGCGGAGAAGACTTGATAAAGGCGGGGTTAATCCCGGATGAGGACTTTTCCCTGATCCTCGAATACGCGCACAAGCTGCGGCTTTCCGGGGTTCCGAAAAAGGAGGCCCTGTGCATGTCGCTTGGCTATGCGGAGGAGCTGGCCGAAAAAAACGAAGAAAATTGAAAGTAAAGCAGGAGAGAATTTATGTCTAACATGTCGTTACAGCAGGAATACATGCAGCTGATGCGAAAGCTCAGGGAGTTTGATTTCGAGGGCTTTTTCTATTACATGGACTTTGAGAAATTTGCAAAGGCCTTTGAGGCGGGTGGAATTGACGGCGAGGAGCGTCAGAACTGGATTGCGCTTGATACGCAAAGGTTCGTACGCCTGCGCTACACGCCAAAGCCGGACGAGCTCTACGATATGGAAGGAATCAAGCTTGACGAGGAGAGGCTGCCGCACATGGCAATCCCTGTCTGCCTGATTTTCGACAGCAGAATTGCCGGCACCGAGGGCGTTCGCTTCGCGGACGGTGATTCCTCCTTCAGAGGTACGGTTTATTATAAAAACATGGAGGATGCCGCAAACCAGATTGACTGGAGAGCGGTGTTCAGGCCTGCCCCGGCAAACAGAAACGAGCACGATACAAATGCGCGTATGCGCGCGACAGAGCTGCTCTATCCGGAAAAGATTCCGATGAGCTATGTCGAAAAGGTTGTGTTCAGGACCGAAGCCGACAAGAAAAATGCGGTTCACATGTTTGGGCCGGATCGTCGCTTTGAGGTAAACAACAAAAAGTTTTTCTGCTTCAAGGGCTTCACCCTGGGGCCAAATGAGAGGAAAAATATATTCAACTATATCCTGGACTACGATGTCGAGGTTCGCCGCGGTGTGGAGGTGGAGATTGTTTACCGCTTTGCATCCGACGATATGAAGGATTATCATCATGAGTTCAAGATAGAATACAAAAACGGCGATATGCTGATTGACGATGAAGGGTATTTCAAATCCGGGCTCCTCTGGCACTGGATTGGCGAGCTCGACTATGATATGCCGTTCACACTGACATATACAATCAATGGGCACCAGGTTATCTATTATCGCTACGGGTATTAAAGCCTTCCCCTTGAGCAGAGGAGTTGGATTATCCAAAAAGCCTTCCCCTTGAGGGGAAGGTGGCGCGAAGGCGCCGGATGAGGTGTTTTATGAAAGAAAGATACAGTACGAATTTACACGAAGAGCACTACTTTGCAGACCCCGCTCGCCCTATGGGCGACGGCATTATGATTCGTGGTCGCCGTGGAAAAATTTTTGCGCAAGGGTACGTTCCGGGCGGCGAGGGTCCGTTTCCGACCGTAATTCTGTTCCACGGGATTCCGGGAAATGAGCAGAACCTTGACCTCATGCAGCACCTTCGAAGATGCGGCTTTTCTGTCATCACCTTTCACTACAGCGGCTGCTGGGGTAGCGAAGGCGAATACCGCATCGCAAACAATCTCGAGGACTCGGAGACCGTCTTTGAATTCGTAAAATCGTGCGGTGCTGACTGGATGGGCTTTGACCCTGACAACATCTACGTTGTCGGACACAGCCTTGGCGGCTTTGCCGCGGCTCATATGATGGCGCGCCACAGCGAAATAAAGGGCGGCGTTCTTATCACGCCTTGCGACATCGGCCGCTTCGCTAAGATGTCAAAGGAGGGCGCAGAAGGCGTTCACGCGATCCTTGAGGATGCACAGAACTGGCTTAACGAGACATCCGCCGAAATCATGGAGGAAGAGCTTCGCGCTCATGCAGAGGACTACCCTCTCGCAACTCTTGCGGGAAGGCTTGCCGGCAGGCCGCTTCTCATAATCGGCGGCACACTCGATACCGCGACACCTCCAAAGGACCATTGCGAGCCACTTGAAAGTGCGCTTAACGCAGAAGGCGCAAAGCACTTTAAGTCGCTGCGTTTTCCAATCGACCACAGTGCATCCGATTATCGCCTCGCACTGTGCGACGCCGTGGCAGAATTTTTGACTGAATAACAATTTAAGGTTTTGGGAAAGGGTACATGAAACTTGTACTTGCGTAAAAATTTCGGAAGTGCTATACTTATTCTCGCCGTGAGGAATTGCGGCGAGACTTTTATTGAAAAGGGGAGAAAATTAAAATGAAAAAATTATTAACAGTATTACTCGTATTACTCTTGGCCTTTGGCATGGCAGCCTGCGGCAGTGACACTGCGCAGCCTGATGCAAACGTGCAGCCTGACGCAAACGTAGATAACACATTGGACACTGCGGATAGCGGCGAAACAATCGACACTTCCATGGAGGTTCCGGTAATAGAGGGACCGATTGTACAGGATTCCGCAGACGGAGATGCTTACGAGCTTCTTTACATCTGGCCTTGGACAGAGGGTGCTGACGGATACGAGGTTCGCGAATGGAGCAAGTACTACATGGACGAAGAGTACCCGGAGGAATATAAGACAACCTTCCTTACGGCTGATGACGCGCAGATGGGCTATGTTTGCGGAGGTCAGGATCGGTTCGATTTCAAGGTTATCGTTCGTGCATACAAAGACGTTGACGGACAGCGCGTATACAGCGACTGGAGCGCAGAAGCCATAGGGTCGCTCGGTATTCCGCAGTAAAAGGCAAAAAACACGCTCAAAGTGCAAAAACCACTTGCTTTTTGCGGCAGGTATGGTATGATATATGGGTGTCCGTGTGTCTTGGCACGGCCAAAATTCTCTGCGACGAGAAAGAGCGTCGCCATTTATTAATGACCATAGGGAGGTGAAAACATTGACTAAGTATGAGGTTATGTTCGTTATTAACCCTACACTGGAGGACGAAAAGAAAGAGGCAACAATCGAGACCGTAAAGGAAATCATTGCTGCTCAGGGTTCCGTTTCCAATGTAGACGTTTGGGGAATGAGAAAGCTCGCTTATCCAATCGAAAAGAAGAACGAAGGCTACTATGTAGTTGCTGAGTTCGAAGCAGAGCCAACTCTTCCAAAGGAACTGGACAGAAGATTAAGAATTTCCGATAACGTAATGAGACACATCATCATCAACAAGGATGAAGAGTAGGAGTACGGTATGAATCAAGTTGTATTAGTTGGAAGACTTGCAAGAGACCCCGATGTCAGATACAACCCTAACGGCACTGCTGTTGCGAGGTTCACCGTTGCCGTTGACAGACGTTTCAAGAGAGAAGGCCAGCCTGAGGCTGACTTCATTTCCTGCGTAGCCTTTGGCAAGCAGGGCGAGTTCATTGAAAAGTACTTTAACAAGGGCAAGCTCATCGGACTTACGGGCAGCATTCAAACCGGAAGTTATACTAACAAGGATGGCCAAAAGGTCTACACAACAGACGTTGTGGCAGACAGTGTTGAATTCGTAGGCAGCAAGAGCGAAAGCGAAGGCGGCTCGCGCGGCGGTCAGTCATATGAACCAAGACAGAATGACGCGCCAAGCGGCAACGACGATATGCCTGCAGGCTTCGAATCCATCGAAGAAGATGATATGCCATTCTAAAACAGGAAAACTAAAATTAATCTTTTGAAAGGAGAAAAATACCATGATTGAAAACAAGAGACGTGGTGGCGGCATGAGACGCAAGAAGGTTTGCCAGTTCTGCGCTGACAAGACTGAAGTTATAGATTACAAAGATGTTGAAAAGCTCAAGAAGTATGTTACCGAAAGAGGTAAGATCCTTCCTAAGAGAATCACAGGAACCTGTGCTATGCACCAGAGAGCTGTGACTACTGCAGTAAAGAGAGCTCGCATCGTAGCACTCCTGCCTTACACAGCAGAATAATTTCACGTAAAAATTAAAAAACGAACAAAGCCCCGAAAGACCTCGGCCTTTCGGGGCTCTTTATTTATGAAGAATCCGTGAAAAATGCCCAAATTCTTGTACTTGCAGCGGGGTTGTGATATAATATAGTATCTATAATTGTGCGCACTATGCGCTTTTGCAATCAGAGGAATTAAAATGAACGAGAACAAAAATATATCGGCATTTGCGGAAAGCTTCCCGTTTCCGTGCTGTACGGTCAATTCCGAGGGCAAGGTAACGGGCGTTAACTCAAAAATCTCGGACGTGTTCATCTATGACGACATCGCCGAAACCGATATTTTTATCCTTACAAATTTCAGATATAAAGAGCTGCTGGCCCTCGACGAGCGCGAAACACCGCCTATCATCAGCAGAAACGACAAATTCTTCCGTATTATGGCGGCACCCGTAAATGACGAGCCGGATGCAGATCTTGCGGTTTACTTTATCGAGGTAACCCTTCAGGAAACGCTCAAAAAACGCTACAACGACGAAAAGCCGTGTATCGTAACCGTTGAAATTGACAATTACGAGGAACTGATCGCGGCGAACAGTGAGGAACGCAGGGCAACGCTTTCGGCGGAGATAAACCAGACTCTCCGTCAGGCTTTCACGCGCGTAAATGCATCCATCACAAAGGTCGGACGCAGCCTGTATGTAATGATTATCGACAACGCTGCATGCGATCGCATGATAGAAAACAAATTCCCGGTACTCGATGAAATCAGAAAGATTGAATCCGAGGCGGACTTCCCTGTGACCGTTTCCATGGGAATCGGCCGCGGCGGCAAAACCTTGGCACAGACCGATGAATATTCGATGATCGCACTCGACCTTGCAAGAGGTCGCGGCGGAGACCAGGTTGCGGTTAAAAACATCGAAAAGGTAGAGTATTTCGGAGGCCGCGCGCAGTCCGTCGAAAGAGCCAACAAGGGCAAGAGCCGCATAGTCGCTCACGCTCTTAAAAGACTCCTCGACGAATCGAGCAAGGTCATCGTTATGGGCCACCAGAACCCTGACATGGACAGCTTTGGCGCCGCAATCGGCATTAGCCGCTTTGCACAGATTTGCGAAAAGGACGTCTACATCGTAATAAATTACTACAATGAGACGCTGACCGAAATCTACAAAAACGCCAAGGACTCCGAATGCTACAAATTCATCAACACCGAAAAGGCTCTCTCCATGATTGACGAAGAGACTCAGCTGATCATAGTCGACACGCACAGACCGGGCTACGTTGAAGCACCGGAGCTTCTCGACAAGACCGACAGAGTTGCCATCATCGACCACCACAGAAAGGCCGAGGACGTCATCCAGAAGGCGAGACTTTCCTACATCGAATCCTACGCATCCTCCGCCAGCGAGCTGGTGGCAGAGATGCTGCAATACACAGGCGAGAAAAAGAACGTCATCACCAAGTTCGAGGCGGAAGCAATGCTCGCCGGCATTACCGTAGACACCAACAGCTTTGCCGTAAAGACGGGCGTTCGTACCTTCGAGGCAGCTTCGTGGCTGAGGCGTGCCGGTGCCGACACCGCAACGGTTAAGAGGTTCTTCCAGATGAACTCGCAGGCCTTCATGCTGAGGGCAAAGTGTGTGGCAAACGCCAAATTCCTCGGGGGCGGCTCAATCGCCATCTCTATTCTCGAGGGGCAGCATGTCGACGCGCAGATTCTCGACAGCCAGGCGGCTGATGAGCTTCTCGACGTGCGCGGCGTAAAGGCCAGCTTCGTCGTGGGTACCACCATGGCGGGCAAAACCGTTATCTCCGCAAGGAGCCTCGGTGAAATCAACGTGCAGGTGATTATGGAGCAGCTCGGCGGCGGCGGACACCTGACCACCGCGGGTGCACAGTCCAACCTTACACCGGAGGACACCGTGGAAAAGATAGAAAAGGTGCTCGTTGAGCGAGGCCACTTAAAGCCTTCCGATATCGGAATCGAAGAGACGATAGAGGAACAGGCGGCGGCAGACGAAGAGCAGGCAGAGGCCGGCGTAATTGCAAGAGGCGGGTCCGAGCAGCAGCTTCCGGGGCTTGCGGGCAGCAGTGAAAAGGAAAAAGACTTTGAAGAGCTCATGAAGGACAATCGCGACGATCTTATCGGCAAAGCGGTTGCAAAGGCTCAGGCAGAAAAAGAAGAGATAGAAAGGGGCAGAAAAAAATGATAGTAATTCTTCAGAAAGACGTAAAAGGAACGGGCAAAGCCGGTGATGTCGTAAAGGTTTCGGACGGCTATGCGAGAAATATGCTGCTTCCAAGAGGCCTTGCCACAGAAGCAACTGAGGGCAATGTGAGATCCTTAGAAAAGCAAAAGGAAATCGCGGCCGAAAAGAAGGCTGCGGACAAGGCTAATGCAGAAGCAACAGCAGAAAAGCTTTCAAAGCTTACGGTTGAAATCAAGACAAAGGGCGGCGAAGGCGGCAGACTCTTCGGCTCCATCACAAACAAGGATGTGGCTGACGAGCTCGAAAAGCAGCACAAAATCAAAATAGACAAGAAAAACATCGTGATGGAAAGCCCAATCAAGGCTGCGGGCGAATACGAGGTAGAGGTAAAGCTTTTTGAAAGCGTAAAGGGCTCCCTCAAGGTTCACGTTACGATATAAAGCACGATATGTTGAAGGTAGGAGTATAAAATGCCGGAAAGAATTCCACCCCACAGCGAAGATGCCGAGAAATCCGTTTTAGGTGCGGCTATGCTTTCAAAGGACGCGCTTTTTGATGTCCTTGAGCTCGTTAAACCCGAAGATTTCTATAACCGCATGCACAGAGAGATTTTTGACGCAATGGTTGCCATGAATCTCAAAAATGAGACGGTCGACGTACTTACGCTTACAGAAGAACTAAAGAAAAGAAATGCGCTCGAGCTTGCGGGCGGCAGGTCATATATCGTAAGCCTTTCCAATTCGGTGCCGAGCACGGCGAATGCGGCACAGTATGCGCAGATAGTTGCCGAAAAGGCGGTGCTGCGCAGCCTGATTAAATCTTCCGATGAGGTTGCCGAGGAATGCTATGCGGACTCCCTGCCTGCAGATGAGATTTTAAATAATGCCGAGCAAAAGGTATTCGGAATCTCTCAGGCGCGTGAGAAAAAAGACATGACACCGCTTGCGGAGGCATTAAAGGAAAATGTCCGCCAGATAAACGAAGCGGTAAAGAATAAAGGCTCGGTACACGGCGTTCCGAGCGGCTTTAAGGATCTTGACGAAATCTTAAACGGATTCCAGAAATCCGACCTCATAATAGTCGCTGCCCGTCCCGCAATGGGTAAGACCGCATTTGTTCTGAATGTGGCTCTTCAGGCGGCGCTCAAGGGAGATGCAAAGGTAGCGTTCTTCTCCTTCGAAATGCCGGTAGTTCAGCTCAGCCAGAGAATCCTTTCGATGGAATCACGAGTTGATTCAAAGAGAATGAAAAAGGGCGAGGTCGATACCGACGACTGGGACAAGATCAGCACCGCGCTGGACAAACTGGAATCGGCGCAAATTAAAATGGAATATGCCGCAGGTCTGGGTATTGCCGGAATCAGGAACAAGTGCCGCAGAATGAAGGCGGAAAGCGGTCTTGATTTGGTAATCATCGACTACCTGCAGCTGATGAGCCTTCCGGGGAGACAGGAAAGCAGACAGAACGAAATTGCGAGTCTGTCGCGCCAGCTTAAGCTTCTCGCCGGAGAATTGGACTGCCCGATTATAGTGCTTTCACAGCTCAGCCGTATGGTGGAGAGCCGTACCGACAAGCACCCTGTTATGTCGGACCTCAGAGAATCCGGAGCAATCGAGCAGGACGCAGATATAATCCTGCTCCTCTACAGAGACGAGGTATACAACCCGCAAACCACAAAGCCTAACATCTGCGAAATAGAAGTCGCAAAGCACAGAGGCGGTGAAACGGGCAGGATAGAGCTTTACTGGCTCGCACAATACACCAGATTTGCAGACAAGGCGAGCGACAGCTTCAGTAAGGGCATGCCGCAGCCTGCAGATAATTCGCAGCAAGGATAAACAGAATGCAGTTTGAAAAGAACGTTTCAAAGTCGTGGGTCTACCAGGACACACCGATTGAGAATCTCTTTATAAATGAATATATGTGCGACGCACCGGGCGATTACGTCAAGGTGTACCTGCTCGCACAGATGTACGCCTGCGTCGGCACTGAGGTGCGGGAAGGCGATTTTGCCATGCAATTACAGCTTACGGAGGCAGACATTGACGAGGCCCTGCGCTACTGGGAAAAGGCGGGCCTGCTTACAAGGCGCGCAGGCGGAAGTGTTGTGCTTCACTCAATCCGCGAAAGACTTACCTGCGGCATGCCTTGCACAAGCGAGAGGCAGCAGGCACCGGCAGAGCCTAAGGAAACCGAAAGACACAAGCTTACGGATGATGAAATCGCCGCACTGTTTACGGCAGTGGAGGGCGTGCTGGGAAGACCGCTTAGCAGCCGCGAGCTTCAGGAAATAGACTGCTGGACCGAGGATGAAGGCGCAACGCCGGAGATGGTGCTTTACGCTTACAAATACTGCGTCGACCAGCAGGGAAAGGACAGCGTGCGCTATGTTGCGGCGGTTGTCCGAAACTGGGTTGAGCTGGGACTTTTCACCGACGAAAAGATTGCGGAATACATCAGGAATAATGACGCACGGCACGCAAAGATCCGCAGGGTCTTCACGGTGCTGGGCTTTAACCGCAATGCGACCGAGCCGGAGAAAAAGATTTTCGACAGATGGCTCGACGAGGACGGCTTCACCATGGAGGACATCCTCGCGGCGTGCGAGAAGACCACGGCCGCAAACAATCCGAGCATAAAATATGTGGACAGCATCCTAAAGGGCATGCACGAAGCGGGCAAGGCGGGCAAACCTCTTGCAGACGACCACCCTGTCAGCGTGGCGGGTGTGGACAAATACTACAAATACCTGCAGGAAAAGGAAAGAGCCGATGCGCAGAGACTGCGCGAGGCGGCTTATTCGGAAATTGAAGGTCTGATGGCGCTCGATGAAGAGGCAAACGCTGTCGCAAGAGATGCCGTGGCATTTACTTTGGCCGGAGACCTTGCCGGAGCAAAGGAGCTAAGGCAAAAGGGCGAAGAATTAAAGAAAAAGCGCAAGGAACTGCTTGAAAAGGCGGGCCACGGCGCAGATTACACAGACATAAAATACCTGTGCGGCATTTGCAGGGACACAGGTTTTACCGAAGAAGGAGCAAGATGCTCCTGCTACGAGCAGCGAGCTAAAGAAGCAAAAGAATGGCAGATTTCTTTAAGAAAGTAAAAAACTTAATAAAAAAGAAAGAGCCCGAAAAGGAGCCGTTTACTTTTGATTTCTCGACACCGGAGGAGCCCATGCTCGATGCGGACGGACTTACGCCCGCGCAGAGGGAGCGTCGCCGCAAGTTTTACGAAGAAATAAGCAACGGACATACCGTACCGAAGGAGTACGAAGGACTCACAAAGGAACAGGCAAAAGAAGATTTACAGCGCAGCATCAGGGAAAAGCTCGATGCGATGAACAGTTACGGCAGGGCAACCGAAGAAATGAAGAGCCGGGCTGTAAAAGAGGGCAACAGCGAGGAAATCGTTTCGAAATACACGCAGAGGATCGACGTTGAAGAAATAATGTCGAAAATCAGTGCGGAGAAGGAGCAAAAACGCGCAAGCTACGAGGAAAGCAGCAAGTACAGGCGTGAGCGCCACAAGAAAAACCTTGAGGCAGAGGCAAAGATGGAGCCGGTGGTTCTCGAGGATGCGGTCATCGCTCCGTTTGGCAAGCCGAACCCCGAGGCTTC
>JAEEGL010165072.1_pt1 | contig 20913 bp, 16 predicted proteins | sample 9134231 | NCBI WGS metagenome assembly JAEEGL01 (sample SAMN16246548, study PRJNA631951) | gut metagenome | biome: gut microbiome; feature: rumen; material: fiber-attached | host: Bos | place: Iran: Karaj | collected 2018-10
GACAGAGAAGGCCCTTCAGGAGGTTGGCGACAAGATCGACGATTCTCATAAGCAGGTAGTTGAGGATGACATCAAGGCTCTCAAGGAGACACTTGAGCAGACCAAGGACAAGGAGCTTTCAGACTCTGAGATCGATTCTCTTAAGAGCCAGAAGGAGAAGCTCATGAACGATGCACAGGCACTCTTTGCCAAGATGTATGAGAACGTTCAGGGAGCAGCAGGCGCAGGCCCTCAGCCCGGCCCCAACATGGGAGCAGGTGCAGGCCCTGACATGAACGCTGGCGCTTCATCTTCTTCAAATGATGACAACGTAGTTGACGGAGACTACAGAGAAGTATAAAGTTTAGTGATATATGGACTCAAGGTCGACTGATGCCATGATTGCATGAGGCATCAGTCGACTTTGAGGACTTAACATACATGAGGAAATAACATGGCAGAACAGAAACGAGACTACTACGAGGTCCTTGGAGTCAGTAAGGGTGCCTCGGAAGAAGAGATAAAAAAAGCATACAGGGTCCTGGCCAAGAAGTACCATCCTGACATGAACCCCGGAGATGCCAGCGCTGCAGACAAGTTTAAGGAGGCTTCCGAGGCTTATGCAGTTCTTTCTGACCCTGAGAAGAAGCGTCAGTATGACCAGTTTGGACATGCTGCCTTTGAGGGCGGAGCAGGCGGATTTGGAGGCTTTGACTTCAGTGGTGCAGACTTTGGCGACATCTTCGGAGATATCTTCGGCGATTTCTTCGGCGGTGGCAGGTCAAGAGGTGCTACCAGAAACGGCCCTTCCAAGGGAGCCAACCTGCGTGCTTCTGTGCGCATAACCTTCCTTGAGGCTGTCTTTGGCTGTGAGAAGGAGCTTGACCTCACCATCAAGGATCCCTGCCCTACCTGTCACGGCACTGGAGCCAAGCCCGGAACATCTCCACAGACCTGTTCCAAGTGCGGTGGTAAGGGTCAGATTGTATATACACAGCAGTCCTTCTTTGGCACTGTGAGAAACGTTCAGACCTGTCCTGAGTGCGGAGGTACCGGCAAGGTCATCAAGGACAAGTGTACAGACTGCCACGGAACCGGATATATTGCCAGCCGCAAAAAGATCAAGGTTTCCATCCCTGCAGGCATAGACAATGGACAGAGCGTAAGGATCAGGGAAAAGGGTGAGCCCGGTGTCAACGGCGGACCAAGAGGAGATCTTCTTGTAGAAGTTATTGTTTCCGAGCATCCTATTTTCCAGAGGGACGGATACAACATCTACTCCATGGTTCCCATTTCCTTTGCTGTTGCAGCTCTTGGAGGGACCGTGCTCATAGATACTGTCGACGGCAAGGTGGCCTATGACGTCAAGGCCGGAACCCAGACCGACACCAGAGTGCGCTTAAGAGGAAAGGGTGTACCTTCCCTTCGAGACAAGGACCAGAGAGGTGATCACTACGTGACCCTGGTTGTTCAGGTTCCTGAAAAGCTCTCCAAGGAGGCCAAAGAGCTTCTTAAGAAGTTTGATGAGAAGACCGGAGATTCCCTCACCGCAGCAGAGCGGATGATGGGCGCCGACGAGAACGCCTCCGGCGGCAAAAAGAAGAAAAAGTTCTGGGAATGATTGCGCAAGTTGTAACAGAGCAGCAGCCGAAAGGTCTGCTGCTTTTTTGAATTTCTGCATTCTTGAATTATGGTCCAAGAATGCTTATACATCTGGACTGTGGTGGTGTACAATTGATATGATATTTTCATGATCAGCCCGTCGATAGGAGTTTTTAATTTTTCAGGAGGAAACAACCGTGAAGTGGATGCGTTTTCGCGTTAGGACCAATGAGGAGTCCGAGGATATAATTGTCTCATACCTTGAGGATATAGGCCTTGAGGGAGCACAGATAGAGGATAATGCGCCTCTCACAGCCGCAGATAAGGAGCAGATGTTCATTGATGCTCCTGAGCTTGAGCCCGATGAAACAGATACAGGCATTGAGGCAGGAGTTGCATATCTTAGCTTCTTTGTGGAGATAGATGATGAGAACATGCTGACGGTGGAGCTTTTTGATGAAGATGGCAATCCCGTCAGGGTAAGGAAGACTCCCGAAGAGATGCAGACAGATATCAGGGCAAAGCTCGATGAGCTCAAGGGCTTTTCCGACATCGGCGATGGTACCATATCTGTGGACGTCACCGAGGATATAGACTGGATCAATAATTGGAAACAGTACTTCCATAAGTTCTACATTGATGATATACTGATTATTCCCTCATGGGAAAAAGAGACCGAAGAGGATCTGGACAAAGCCTCCATGGTCCTTCACATAGATCCGGGCACAGCCTTTGGCACCGGTATGCATGAGACCACACAGCTCTGCATCCGTATGCTCAAAAAGTATGTGACCCATGAGACTGAACTTTTGGACGTGGGAACAGGAAGCGGAGTGCTCTCCATCCTTTCACTGATGTTCGGAGCAAAGCACTGCGTGGGCACAGACCTTGATAAGTGCGCGGTTCCCGCTGTTGCCGAGAATATGGAGAACAATGGCATCTCCAATGACAGGTTCGAGATGATGATCGGCAATATCATAGATGACAGGGAGATACAGGACAGAGTAGGCTATGACAGGTACGACATCGTTGTGGCCAACATTCTGGCCAATGTACTGGTCCCCCTGACTCCGGTTATCACGCACCAGCTTAAGACCGGCGGCATTTACATAACCTCCGGCATCATCAACACCAAGGAGGAAGAGGTCAAAAAGGCCCATCTTGATGCGGGTCTTGAGATCCTTGAGATCCACCACCAGGGAGACTGGGTGTCAATCACTTCGAGGAAAAACTGATGTATCATTTTTTTGTGGAACAGTCGCAGATATCCTCTGACCTTAAGGAGGTCATGATCACAGGAAGCGACTATAATCATATCAGGAACGTCCTTCGCATGAAGAAGGGAGAGCAGTTCTCTGTAAGTATTCTTGGAGATGACAGTGGCAAAGAGATCTTTTATGAGATAGACTCATTTACCGAGGATACAGCAGTCGGGAAGTTCTGTTTTCTGGAGGAGAGCGGTCATGAGCTGCCCTCAAGGATATATCTTTTCCAGGGGCTTCCCAAGGTGGACAAGATGGAGCTCATCATACAGAAGGCGGTGGAGCTTGGAGCTTACCGCATTATCCCCATGTCCACAAAGAGGTGCATTGTCAAGCTGGATGATAAGAAAGCATCCAATAAGATAAAGAGATGGCAGGCCATAGCTGAGGCTGCGGCCAAGCAGAGTAAGAGGGGCATCATTCCTGAAGTTGCGATGCCGCTTACCATGAAGCAGGCCATAGAATACTGCAGAAATGAGGGGATAGAGGTAAAGCTCATTCCTTATGAGAATGCAGGAGATATTTCTTTTACCAAAAAGCTCATTGAGGGCATAGTGCCCGGACAGAGCATTGCGGTTTTCATAGGTCCCGAGGGTGGATTTGCGCAGGAGGAGATCGATCTGTGTCTTGAAAACGACATCAGGCCCATCACTCTCGGCAGAAGGATACTTAGGACTGAGACCGCAGGATTTACAGCCATTTCATGGCTCATGTACAAACTTGAAAGCTGAGTTAGAATTATGTTAGCATATTTGGACAATTCCGCCACAACCAGGGCTTTTCCGGAGGTTGCAGCCCTTGTGGCCAGGATAATGACAGAAGAATACGGCAATCCCTCCAGCGTTCACCACCTGGGGAGCATTGCAGAGGGAAGACTCTACAGCTCCGGTGAGATTATTGCTTCCACCCTTAAGGTGGACCCTTCAGAGATCGTGTATACCTCAGGGGGAACGGAGTCCGACAATCTGGCCATCATAGGCGGTGCCAGGGCCAATGCCTGGAGAGGCAAGCACATCATAACCACTTCCATTGAGCATCCCGCAGTCCTTAACTGCTGCGAGGCTCTCTCAAGACAGGGATTTGAGATAACATATCTTCCTGTGGATGAAAAGGGCGTTGTGAGGATTTCAGACCTGCAGGCGGCTCTCAGACAGGATACGATACTGGTGTCCATGATGATGGTCAACAATGAGATAGGCTCAGTACAGCCTGTGGAGGAGGCGGGTAAGCTCATTAAGAGCTTTAATCCTCAGATCCTGTTCCATGTGGACGCGGTTCAGGGCTATGGCAAGCTCCGCATAAGGCCCAGGTCCATGAACATAGACCTTCTTTCCGTCAGCAGCCACAAGTTCCACGGTCCCAAGGGAGTGGGCTTTCTGTACATCAAAAAGGGTACCAAAATAACCAATATATGCTACGGCGGAGGCCAGCAGAAGGGCATGAGATCCGGAACGGAGAATGTTCCCGGCATCGCCGGAATGGCTCTTGCCGCCAAAATGTGTCATGAGAACTGGGATCAGAAGATTTCTGATCTCTATGATCTCAAGGAATATCTGGAGAGATCCCTGACAGAGAGGATCACAGGCATAAGGCTCAACGGTCCTCTTGGAAAAGAGGGTGCGCCCCACATAGTCAGCGTATCCATCAGGGGACTGGCAGCGGAGACGGTGCTCAACATGCTCAGCAGCAAGGAGATCTACGTGTCTGCCGGGTCTGCCTGCACCTCCAACAACCCGCATATTTCGGACACATTAAAGGCTATAGGGCTTGAGAGGGATCTTCTTGAATCCACCATCCGCATCAGTATGTCCCTGGAGACCACCAGGGAGGAGATAGATTATCTCCTGGATACCCTTGAGGCCCAGGTGGATACCATGAGAAAGTTTTACAGACATTGAGGAAGGAGCTCAAATGCAGTATCACGCTTTTGTAATCAAATACGCAGAGATAGGAGTTAAGGGCAAGAACAGATACATCTTCGAGGATGCCCTGGTCAGGCAGATAAAGAGGGTACTGTCCTCCTGCGACGGCTCTTTTAACATATCCAAGGTGGCAGGAAGGGTCTATGTTGAGGCCGAGGATTTCGACTTTGATGAGACAGTGTCAGCCCTTAAGACAGTATTCGGAATAACAGGTATCTGCCCTGCAGTATCCATAGCAAGGGACGGGGAGAACAACCTTCCCGACAAGGACGGAGTCTGCAAGGCAGTCATTGATTTTATAGCAGGTGTCTATCCCGACAGGCACAGGACCTTCAAGATCAAGTGCCGCAGGGTGGACAAGAGCTATCCCCTCGACTCCATGGAGTTGGCAGCCGAGATAGGTGCACAGGTCCTTGATGCCTATGAGGAGATGAAAGTAGATGTACATGATCCTCAGATCCTTATCAATGTGGAGATCAGAGAAAAACTCAACATCTTTTCAGAGATCATCCCCGGCCCGGGAGGAATGCCCATTGGTACAGCAGGCAAGGCAATGCTCCTTCTCTCCGGAGGGATTGACTCACCGGTTGCAGGTTACATGATAGCCAAAAGAGGTGTTGACCTGGAAGCTGTTTATTTTAACGCTCCGCCCTACACCAGCGAGAAGGCCAAGCAGAAGGTTGTGGACCTGGCGGGAGTCATAGCCAGATACACAGGCAGCATAAAGCTCCATGTCATCAATTTCACTGATATACAGATGTACATATATGAGAAGTGCCCACATGACGAGCTCACCATCATCATGAGGAGATACATGATGAAGATAGCAGACATCATTGCAGCCAGGACCGGATGCCTGGGGCTTGTGACAGGAGAGAGCATCGGACAGGTGGCCTCTCAGACCATGCAGAGCCTTCAGTGCACTGGAGAGGTTGTCAGGGATATGCCTGTATACAGGCCTCTTATAGCCTTTGACAAGCAGGACATCGTGGACATCTCAGAGAAGATCGGAGCCTATGAGACATCGATCCTGCCCTATGAGGACTGCTGCACTATCTTTGTGGCCAAGCACCCTGTGACCAAGCCAAGGCTTGATGTGATAGAGCGCCACGAGGAGAATCTTGTGGAAAAGATAGATGAAATGGTTCAGACCGCACTTGAAACGGATGAAGTGATCGAGATCAGAAGATAAAAGGTAAAAAAAATAAGCCATCCGAAACGGATGGCTTATTGAATAATATCTTCTTAAAGAGATCTGACCTATTGGATCAGACCATGTAAGGCTTGAGAATCTCAAGAACCTCATCTGCGCCGTCTTCTGCATGGATATTGAGGTCAATTGGCTTGGAAAGGTCAAGTGAAAAGATACCCATGATAGACTTAGCATCGATAACGTATCTGCCGGAAACGAGATCAAAGTCATAATCGAACTTTGTAATATCGTTAACAAAAGATTTAACCTTATCGATAGAGTTTAAAGAAATTTTAACGGTTTTCATTGCGCAATTCCTCCTTTTCTACTTAATAGTAAACGTAAGAATGTAAAAAGTCAATGAGGATTTAGATTTATGCAGAATAACATAAAAGGTCTTAAGGTTGCCATGCACAACCTGGGCTGTAAAGTAAACGGATACGAGATGGACGTTATGACACAGAAGCTTGTGGATGCAGGCTGCACGGTGGTGCCATTTAACGAAAAAGCGGACGTTTATGTGATAAATACCTGTACAGTCACCAATATCGCTGACAGAAAGTCCCGCCAGATGCTCCACAGGGCCAAAAAGGAAAATCCGGATTCCGTTGTGGTGGCTGTAGGCTGCTACGTGGAGACAGGCTTTGACGGAGTCAAAAAGGACGAGTGCATTGACCTTGCCATAGGCAATAACAAAAAATCGGAGATAGCAGAGATCCTTCAGGAGTTCTTTGGCGCCAGAGACGACGAAGCGGCTGTTGACAAGACTTTGGGTGGAAAATCAGTAATAGATATCAATCACACTGACGTTTATGAGTCCATGAGGCTTTCCAACCTTCCGGAGCACACCAGGGCCTACATCAAGGTTCAGGACGGCTGTAATCAGTTCTGCAGCTACTGCGTCATCCCCTACGCCAGGGGGCGTGTTCGCAGCAGGGACATGGAGGATGTCCTTCAGGAGATCAGAGACCTGGCGTCAAAGGGCTGCAAGGAGATCGTCATCACCGGCATCCACGTTGGTTCCTACGGCGTAGACAAAGGCCAGCCCATGCTCATAGATCTTCTTGAGAAGGTTCAACAGATACAGGGCATTGAGAGGATCCGCCTGGGCTCCGTGGAACCCCGCCTCATCAATGAAGAAAATGCAAAGAGGCTCTCCCGCATTCCAAAGCTCTGCCCACACTTCCACCTGTCTCTTCAGAGCGGCTGTGATTCAGTCCTAAAGAGGATGAACAGGCATTATACCGCCGGGGAGTACATGGACAGTGTAGAGCTTTTGCGCAGAGTCTTTGACAGACCCGCCATAACCACTGACGTCATCGTGGGCTTCCCCGGAGAGACCGAAGAGGAATTTGAACAGTGCAGAAAGTTCTGTGAGGACATCGCCTTCTATGAGATGCATGTCTTTAAGTATTCTCCCAGAAAGGGCACCGTGGCAGCAGGCCTTCCCGACCAGCTCACCGACAGACAAAAGAGTGCAAGAAGCGATGTGCTTATTGACCTTACACAGCGTGACTCCGTAGCCTACCGACGCTCCTTTATCGGCGAAGAGCTCTCCGTCCTCTGGGAGGATGAAGAGACTCACGGCGGAGCAAAATACATGATCGGCCACACTGACAGGTATGTCCGGGTGGCAGTAAAAGAGGGGACAGAGGAGTATGCAAGTGCCAGGTCCGGGGAAATAACGGTAGTTAGAGCCAACGACTTTCTAAACGGAGAAACTTTGGTGGTACAGTGACATACATGAGTGAGTGTGGGAAAAGATTATTCATCTCTCGCAGGGCCTTTGAGACGGCCGGTACCAAAATTTGAACATTTGCAAATGCTGGTGTAAAATTAAAGATAGCAGAATCGTGACTAAAAGGGCGCAGCCCTTAAAAATATAATGAATGGAGAACAACATGGCAGATCAGGATTTAGGAAACACCCAATTTTTCAAGGTTGAGGTAGAACCTGAGACAGGAGTCAAGAAGGTACTTTCTGTAGTTTACGATGCTCTTCTGGAGAAGGGCTACAACCCCGTGAATCAGATTGTGGGCTACATCATGTCAGGAGACCCAACCTATATCACAAGCCACAAGGGCGCCAGGAGCCTTATCATGAAGGTTGAGAGGGATGAACTGGTTGAGGAGATGTTCACGGAGTACATCAAGAGCAACAACTGGCAGACCAGATAAGGACCGCATATCCGGAGTAGATATATGCGTATAATGGGACTGGACTACGGATCCAAGACTGTGGGAGTTGCCATCAGCGATGAGCTTCTCCTTACAGCCCAGGGCAAAGAGATAATCCGTAGGAACGAAGAGAATAAGCTTAGAAAGACGCTTGCGCGCATTGAAGAGCTCATTTTGGAATATGGAGTGGACAGGATAGTTCTTGGTCTTCCTCTTAACATGGATGAGTCTGTCAGTGAGCGCTCACAGCTATGCCTGGAATTTAAGGACAAGATCGAGAGGCGCACAGGTATTCCTGTGGAGATGATGGATGAGCGCCTCACCACCGTTGAGGCAGACGATATAATGGACGAGGCCGGTATACGTGGCAGGAAGAGAAAAGAGTACGTTGATATGATAGCAGCCCAGATCATCCTGCAGGATTATCTGGACAACAGATTGAAAAGGTGAATTGATTTGGAAAAGATAATGTTTAGTCCCGACGGGGGAGAAGCAGTTGAGTTCTATTGTCTTGAGCAGACTGTAATAGGCGCCAGGACCTATCTTTTGGTAACTGATGAGGAAGACGGAGATTCAGAAGCGCTGATCCTGCGCGACGACTCCGATATGAAAGATGAAGAGGCAGTTTATTCTATAGTGGACGACGACCGGGAGCTTGAAGCTGTTGCCGGTGTATTTCGTAAGCTGCTCTCTGAGGATGGCATAGATCTGGACATCTAACGGGCAAGTTGTTCCATGTCTTTTTCTGTGCATCCGCCAACTATAAATGGAGGAATTATATTGAATAAAAAGAAAACTGAAAACACGTCCAAGCTGCAGGTCATCCCTTTAGGAGGCCTTGAGCAGATTGGAATGAACATCACTGCCTTCAGGTATGAAGACAGTATTATTGTAGTGGACTGTGGTCTGTCCTTCCCTGATGACGACATGCTGGGAATCGACCTGGTCATCCCTGATATCACTTATCTTCAGGAGAATATCGACAAGGTCAAGGGCTTTGTCATCACCCACGGACACGAGGACCACATCGGAGCTCTGCCCTATGTGCTTCATGAGCTCAACGTACCTGTATATGCAACCCGCCTTACCATGGGCATTATTGAGCACAAGCTCGAGGAGCACAACCTCCTTAAAAAGACCCGTCGCAAGGTTGTCAAGTTCGGACAGTCCATTAACCTTGGACAGTTCAGGGTTGAGTTCATAAGGACCAACCACTCCATCGTCGACGCAGCAGCCCTTGCCATCTATTCACCGGCAGGAACCGTGGTACACACGGGAGACTTTAAGGTTGACTATACACCGGTATTCGGTGATCCCATAGACCTTCAGCGCTTTGCGGAGATCGGCAAGAAGGGCGTCCTTGCGCTTATGTGCGACTCTACCAATGCTGAGCGCCCGGGCTTTACTGCCTCCGAGAAGACCGTCGGAAGAGCTCTGGATGTACTTTTTGAGGAGCACTCCAACTCCAGGATCATTGTGGCTACCTTTGCATCCAACGTAGACAGAGTGCAGCAGATCATCAACACCGCCCACAAGTGTGGCAGGAAGGTTGTGGTGGAGGGCCGCAGCATGGTCTCCATCATCGACATCGCCCAGAAGCTTGAGTGCATCAAGATTCCTGACAACACTCTTGTGGACATAGACATGATAAAGAACTACCCTGAGAACAAGACGGTCATCATCACCACCGGAAGCCAGGGTGAGAGCATGGCGGCACTTTCCCGAATGGCCAGTGGTCAGCACCGCAAGATCAGCATAGGCCCCGGGGATACGGTTATCTTTTCATCCCATCCCATTCCCGGCAATGAGAAGGCTGTCACCAACATCATCAACGAACTTCAGATGAAGGGCGCAGATGTTATCTTCCAGGATGTACACGTTTCGGGACATGCCTGCAGGGAGGACATCAAGCTCATTTACACCCTGGTTAAGCCCAAGTACGCAGTTCCCGTTCACGGCGAGTACAGGCACCTGATAGCTCAGGCCAATATCGCAAGGGAGCTTGGCTACGACAAGGAAAATGTCTTTATCCTCCACTCCGGAGAGATCCTGGAGATGGACGATAACGGCGCCAAAGTTGCAGGTAAGGTTCCTGTGGGAGCCATCCTTGTTGACGGACTTGGCGTAGGCGATGTCGGCAACGTTGTGCTTAGAGATCGCCAGCATCTGGCAGAGGACGGAATCGTCATCGTGGTATTTGGCATAGACAAGGCCAGTGCCCAGATTATATCCGGCCCCAGCATTGTGTCCAGAGGCTTTGTATATGTGAGAGAATCCGATAAGCTTATTGACGACGCCACGGACCTTGTATATGATGATGTGACAGAGGCACTGGAGAGAGGCGTCAAGGACTGGAGCAAGCTCAAGAACATCGTCAAGGACGCTCTCAGTGATTACATCTGGAAAAAGACCAAGAGAAGGCCCATGATAATGCCTATCATCATGGACACCAACTTCTGATGTCTTTTGAGGAGATATATTTATGAATGCAAGAAAGATAGGGCTTGGACTTCTTGACGCCATCGTCAAGATAGTCTTTGTCGTAATAGTGGTGATGCTTATATCCAAGTACTCCAGGGTGGCATACAACTACGGTTATCACATTTTTAACCAGAGCGCTGTTTCTTCCGGAACAGGACGTGACGTCACCTTCACTGTCAAACAGGGAGACTCCGTGGACACTATAGCAGAGAATCTCTCCGGAGTGGGTCTTATAACCGACAAGACCCTCTTCAAGCTTCAGGAGAGATTTTCTGAGTACCACGGCATGGAGCAGCCCGGCACCTATGAGCTCAGCACTGCCATGACTCCCGAGGAGATGATATTCATCATGTCAGGTGGAACCGGAGAAGAGGACTCGGAAGAGGAGAATAGCGGTGGCTGACAAGGAGAGGATATCTGCTTTTATCAATTCCCTGGACCCGGGGAATGCCCCATATCTCGACGAGCTCGAGCGCGAGGCAATACGGACCGATGTGCCCATCATCCGCAAGGATACCCAGGCACTTATGAAATTTTTAATGGCGCAGCAAAGGCCTGTTAACATCTTGGAGGTCGGCTGCGCTATTGGCTTTTCCGCTCTTTTGATGGCTGAGTACTCACTTCCCGATACCCGCATCACCACCATTGAGAAGTATGAAAAGAGAATCCCCCTTGCAAGAGACAATTTCGCCAGGTACGACCATGGCAACAAGATAACTCTCATAGAGGGAGACGCCCTGGAGGTGATGGAGACTCTTTCTCCCGGATATGACTTCATCTTCATGGATGCAGCCAAGGGCCAGTACATCAACTTCCTGCCCCAGTGCTTAAGGCTCCTTACAAAAGGGGGACTTCTGGTGTCCGACAACGTGCTCCAGGACGGGGATGTGTTTGAGTCCAGGTTTGCGGTCACAAGACGCAACCGCACCATCCACTCCAGGATGAGGGAGTATCTGTACGAGCTCAAGCACAACCCGCAACTTAACACCGTGATACTCACTGTCGGGGACGGAATGACCCTGTCGGTGAAGCTTTGATTTTTGAAGAGGATTTTTTATGAAGAAACCCGAATTACTGATACCTGCCAGCAGCCTTGAGGTACTTAAGACAGCCGTTACCTTTGGCGCAGATGCTGTATATATAGGAGGAGATGCCTTCGGCCTTCGCGCCAAGGCCAAGAATTTCTCCCACGACGAGATGAAGGAGGGCATCGAGTTTGCCCATGAGCACGGAGTCAAGGTCCATGTCACCGTCAACATCCTGGCTCACAACTACGATCTTGACGGCGTTGAGAAGTATCTTTATGAGTTAAAAGAGCTTGCTCCGGACGCTCTTATCATCGCAGACCCCGGCATCTTTATGAAGGCCCGCAGGATCTGCCCGGAGATAGACATTCACGTGTCTACCCAGGCCAACAACACCAACTATGAGACCTACAACTTCTGGCATCAGCTGGGAGCTAAGAGGGTTGTGGCGGCAAGAGAGCTTTCTATTAATGAGATAAAAGAGATCACATCCAGGATTCCTGAGGATCTTGAGATGGAGTGTTTCATCCACGGTGCTATGTGCATCTCCTATTCCGGAAGATGTCTTTTGTCCAACTATTTCACAGGAAGGGATGCCAACCACGGCGCCTGCACACACCCCTGCAGATGGAAGTACGCAGTGGTGGAGGAGAAGAGGCCCGGGGAGTATCTTCCTGTCTATGAGAATGAGCGCGGCACCTACATCTTCAACTCCAAGGACCTGTGCATGATAGAGCACATCCCCGAGCTGGTGGACGCAGGCGTCGACAGCTGCAAGATCGAGGGCCGAATGAAGACAGCTCTTTATGTTGCCACTGTGGCAAGGACCTACAGAAAGGCCATCGATGACTTTTTTGAATCCGAGGACAAGTACCGTCAGAACATGCCCTGGTACCTGGACCAGATCTCCAGGTGCACCTACAGGCAGTTCACCACGGGATTCTATTTTGGCAAGCCTACGGATGAGACACAGATATACGACAACAATACCTACATCAATGAATACATTTACCTTGGCATTGTCTACGACATAGACGAGAGGGGCTTTGCAAGGATCGAGCAGAGGAACAAGTTCTCTGTGGGAGATGAGATCGAGATCATGAAGCCCGACGGAACAGACGTAACTGTCAGGGTCAACGGAATGTACAGGGAGGATGGCACGGCTGTAGAGTCCTGCCCTCACTCAAAAGAGGTCATTTACCTTGATCTGTCTCAGACTCCTTCTAAATTTGACATCTTAAGGGTCAGTGCACCTTCAGATACTCCTGAAAATGAATAAAAAAATACTTCAAGTTTTTGGGGTTTTATTGTACACTGTATGACAGAAAAATTTGAGAAAGGTGCAAAAGCAGATGAATAGCGCGGTAAATGTGGAAGAGATCTTTGGGCAGAACGTGTTCACTCTTGCCAAAATGAGAGAGCGACTTCCCAAGAAAGTTTATACTGAGGTTGTGAATGTGATTCAGAACGGAGGCGAGCTCTCAAAGGGTTCGGCCGATGTGGTTGCCAATGCGATGAAGGCCTGGGCCATGGAGAATGGGGCTACCCACTACACCCACTGGTTCCAGCCACTGACAGGCATCACCGCTGAGAAACATGATTCCTTCGTCGGCAGCGCAGACGAGGACGGGCGCATGCTCACTTCTTTTTCAGGCAAAGAGCTTATCAAGGGCGAGCCTGATGCTTCCTCTTTCCCTTCAGGAGGCCTTCGCGCCACCTTCGAGGCAAGAGGCTACACAACCTGGGATATCACATCACCGGCATTCCTCAAGGAATCAGGTGCGGGAGTTACCCTCTGCATTCCTACTGCGTTTTGTTCATATACAGGAGAGGCTCTCGACAAGAAGACACCGCTCCTTAGATCCATGGAGGCAGTCAACAAGCAGGCCCTCAGGATCTTAAGGCTCTTTGGCAACAATACCTCCACCAAGGTCAATGTTTCCGTTGGCCCTGAGCAGGAGTACTTTCTGGTAGACTGGGACAAGTCCATGAAGCGTGAGGATCTGATCTTCACAGGCCGCACCCTCTTTGGCGCAATGCCGCCCAAGGGTCAGGAGATGGAGGATCACTACTTCGGCGTTATCCGTGAGAGGGTTGGAGAGTTCATGAAGGACCTCAACACCGAGCTCTGGAAGCTGGGCGTTCCAGACAAGACACAGCACAACGAGGTTGCTCCCGGACAGCATGAGCTGGCTCCCATCTACGAGACAGCCAACATCGCCGTGGACCACAACCAGATCATAATGGAGACCATGAAGAGGGTTGCAGAGCATCATCACATGAGATGCCTTCTCCATGAGAAGCCCTTTGCAGGAGTTAACGGCTCCGGCAAGCACGACAACTGGTCTCTGTGCACAGATGACGGGATGAACCTTTTGGATCCCGGAGATACACCCAACAAGAATGTACAGTTTCTTTTTATACTTTCCTGCATCCTCAAGGCGGTAGATACACATGCAGATCTTCTTCGCCAGAGTGCAGCAGACGTGGGCAACGACCACAGACTTGGTGCCAACGAGGCGCCTCCTGCCATTATCTCCGTATTCCTTGGAGAGCAGCTTGAGGACGTGGTAAGGCAGCTTATCGAGACAGGCGTAGCCAAGTCCAGCAAGCGCGGAGGCAAGCTCAAGACCGGTGTGTCCACCCTTCCTCAGTTTGAGAAGGATGCCACCGACAGGAACAGGACCTCACCCTTTGCCTTCACCGGCAATAAGTTCGAGTTCAGAATGGTTGGCTCTTCAGACTCCATGGCCAGCTCCAACACCACTCTCAACACCATTGTGGCTGAGGCATTCTGCGAGGCAGCAGACATCCTGGAGAAGGCAGAGGACTTCGACATCGCAGTCCATGACCTGATGAAGGAGTACCTGACAGACCATCAGAGGATCATCTTCAACGGTGACGGATATTCCGAGGACTGGGTCAAGGAGGCTGCAAGGCGCGGACTTCCCAATATCAAGTCCACCATCGAGGCAGCAGATGTCCTCACCACTAATAAGGCTGTCAAGCTCTTCGAGAGCTATGGCGTATATACCAGGACAGAGCTTGAGTCCAGGAAAGAGATCATTTTTGAGAACTATGCCAAGACCATTAATATAGAAGCGCTCACCATGATCGACATGGCATCCAAGCAGATCATCCCTGCAGTCATGAAGTATGCAGGGCGCCTGGCAAGGGATGTCAATGCAGTCAGGCAGGCAGGCGCCGACGAGAGCGCACTTCTCTCAGAGCTCAAGGAGATCACCACAGAGCTCACCGCAATGAAGAAGGCTCTTGAGGAGCTCAAGGAGAGAGAGACCAAGGCCCGCAAGATCACCGACGAGAGAAAGCTTGCCTACTTCTACAAGGACAAGGTTCGCCCTACCATGGATGCCCTCCGTGCCCCTGCAGACAGGCTTGAAATGCTGGTGGACAAGAAGGACTGGCCCTTCCCCACCTACGCAGATCTCCTCTTCGAGGGCTGATTTCTTTATCATATTGTAATCTCACACGCCGCCGCACACACTGTGCGGCGGTTTTTTCAGTTTGCACTTTTTCAGTCATCAATAATTTCTTAATAGAATATAAAAATCTTGAATCAGTGATAAACAATCTCATAAATTACAAAAATAATGTTGTTTATGATGGGTTTTATGATTATAGTTGTGATAGGGTGTAATTAACAAAAACTGGTGTTAGAAAAATTTGTGTGTGAGGTAAAAGAAATATGAAGAAGAATTCAATCGACAGACAGATCATTAAAGCGCTTACAATCGGTCTCAGTGCCAGCATGATGCTCCAGCCCGTAACGGCTATGGCAGCAGATGCCAGCGGTGAGAACCTTCCCAAAGCGCCTGAGGTTGATGATGCCAAGGATATGGTGATCGCATCAACTGAGGAACATTCAGAGCCTACAATGAACCAGGAGGTTTCTGATTCGGTATCTGACGCAGCATCAGCTGTTGATGCAGCAATCAGCCAGCCGGATGCAGTGATTCCTGATGTCGCAGCTCCTGCAGCTGAAACTCCTGTAGCAGAAACTCCCGTAGCTGAGGAACCTGCAGCAGAAGCTCCCGCTGAAGAGGCAGCAGCATCTGATTCAGCATCTGAGGCTGATACATCTTCTGCTGATGCTGCTGATACAGATGCTCCTGTACAGGATGAAGCTCCCGCAGCTGATGCAGCTTCTGCTGGGGATACTACTCCTTCAGAAGATGCTAAGGAGAGCAAAGAGAGTGCCATCAATGCAGACCTTAACACTGCAAAAGAGGCCATTGAGGGCATTGCTGATGATATAGCAGACCTTGATAAGAAGAATGCACAGGCAGCAGCAGATGTACAGGCTTACAGAGATGCTGTTGCTGATAACAATACAGATCTTTACGTTGATGCTGCTTCAGACGAGGCAGACAAGGCGGCTGCAGCCAATGAAGATGCTGCAAAGCAGGCAGACGCTGCAACAGGCGATGCTGACCAGGTAGAGGCAGCAGCAGATGAGACCTACAAGACCAAGAAGGCCGCTCAGGAGGCTAAGGAAGCAGCTGAGCAGCTGGTAGCAGATGCCAATGAGGCAGCCAAGAAGGCTGATGCTGACGCACAGGAAGCAGCAAAGGCAGTTGAGGCAGCAAAGGCTGACGTTGCTGCCATCGAGAGTGAGCTCAGCGAAGCACAGAGCGCATATTCCAGGGCTTCCAGATCTGTTGACGAGGCAGAGAAGGCCCTTGATAAGATCCTTGAGGAGTATGGTCTTTCCATGGATGAAGACGGCAATCTTACCTATGGCAAGGATGCTGAGGGGAACCTTTTATACGACGGCAAGGCAAAGACTGCCATCGAGAGCGCCAAGGCAGCTCTTGACAAGGCCCAGGCAGAGCTTGATGCTGCTACAGCTGCAGAGTCTGAGTTAAGCAGACAGAAGGCTGTTAAGGAAGCTGAAGTTGATGCTGCAGAAAAGGCTGCAAAAGATGCTGCTGACGCCAAGGCAATTAAAGAAGCAGCATTAGAGCAGGCTGAGAAGGATGCAAAGGAACTCAAGGACAAAGTAGAAAGAGCTGATGTTGAATACAGAATAGCTAACGGCCTTCTGGTAGTAGCACAGAAAGCTGCAGAACTTGCTGAGAACAATCTCACTGAGGCTGAAAAGGTTCAGAAAACGGCTCAGGAGATGGCAAAACAGGCCGCAGATATTCTCGAGAGAGAACAGAGAGAGAATGCTGCAGCAGTTGAAAAGAAAAAACAGGCTGATGCCGAGGCTGAGGCTGCATATAAAGATATGCAGACAAAGTATCAGGAATGGCAGGAGGCTGAGAAGCAGTTCGGCAAGGAGTCCAAGGAGGCTGCTGAGCTTCTGAAGCTGTACCAAAATGCTGAAAAAGTCGTTGGCGCCAAGAAGAAGGCACTGGAAGCAGCCAATAAAGATCTCGAGAGAGAGAATGGCGAACTTGACCAGGCTAAAAAGGATCTTCAAACAGCTAAAGATAATAAGAGCAAAGCAGATGGCGATGTAAATTCTCTTACAGAGGCCAAGAATGCTGCTGACGCAGAACTTAAGGCTGCACGCGAGGCTGAAGAGGCTGCAAAGGATGCAGCTAGGGAAGCTACTGACTTAACAAAGGAAAAGAGAGAGGCCTACAAGAAGGCTGATAATGACCTTGACAAAGCATTAGAGGAGCAGAAGAAGCAGGCTGATGCTATAAGCGATGCCAATAAGAAGATCGCAGAGCTGAACAAGAAGCTTCCGGAGCTTGAGCAGAAGGCAAAAGATGCAAAGGATGTCTATGACGCCGCTACCAAGGACGCAGGTGATAAGAAGAAAGCCTATGAAGCTGCTCAGAAGTCTGCTGATGATGCAAAGAAAAAGGCTGAAGACCTTAAGAAGCAGTATGACGCTGCTGTAGAGACTTATGGCGAGAAGTCCCAGGCAGCATCAGAGGCTGCTGCTGCTCTTAAGACTGCCCAGGACAACCTTACTACAGCACTGGCAAACAAGGCTGCAAGGGAAGGTGAGCTGGAGACTGCCAATGCAGCTGTTACAGATGCTGATGCCAAAAAGAAGGCGGCTGATGCTGCTGTTATTTCAGCACAGGCTGATGTTACAACTGCTGAAGGCACTAGGACAGCTGCCGAGAAGGCCTATGAGAGAGCACAGCTTGTTGTAAATGCTGTGAATGAGAGCAATACACTGACAGATGTATGGGATTCTATTAAGGATACTGAAAATGAGCAGGTTAAGGCTCAGGACAGCGAGACAGCAAAAGCGTGGATTGCTGTAGATCTTTTTGATAAGGGTGCGGACAAGGACTCCATCACTATTACAGAGCAGAATGGAAGGCTTGTTGCTAATTATGTAGTGGACGGAGAACAGCAGACTAAGATTTATACTGTGGACTTCGAGGAAATACAGGTTCATGGCAATCAGAATCTTGGACATTGGATTGTTATCAATGAAGTAACTGAGAAAGAGGTTACTGTTGGATATGAGAAGTATTATACAGATAGAGATACTGGTGAGCGTATTGATGCAGAGTGCAATTATTTTGGATATGATTGGTGGAATGATGAATATGTCTATTCCTACACTGTAACTAAAACAGGAACTCGACAAGTATGGGTGAAACAAAATAAAAATAAAGGTTATTGGAAAACAGAAGAGTTCGAGTATAGTGAAACTCGCTATGCGACCCGCCATGAAGATAAAACAAAACCCATCAAAGAGACCCAAGAAGAATTATCAAAAGTCTTTTCAGAAAACACATATTATAACACCAACAAGGACGTAACCCTTGATGCTGCCCAGCAAGCAGTTGACGACGCTGAAGCTGAGGTAACAAGGCTCGAAGGAATAGTTGGCGAGAAGGAGACTGCAGCACAGACTGCACAGACAGAACTTGAAGCAGCCCAGACAACAGCATCAAACCTGACTAAAGAGATTGAAAGTTTAGGAACAACTATTACAGGACTTCAGGATTCAATTAATGGTACCGATGAGGATAAGCCAGGCCTTAATAAGGTAGCGGAAGATGCTGCAGCTGCAGCCACTGAAGCAGAGAATGAAGCGAACAGGCTTAAAGGCCTTTGGGAAGAGGCTAAGAACAGCGGAGCAAGTGAAAAGGATATTGCTGATCTCAAGAAGAAGTGGGAAGACGCCGATAAGAAAGCCGGAGAACTTGAAAAGAAAGCCCAAGAAGCTGCAAATGCTGTTGCAAAAGCCAAAGAAGATCTGAAGGAGCAGCAGCAGAAGCTTGCCACCGCTCAGAGCAAGAAGGCAGAGGTAGATGCAACCATTCCCGGCCTTCAGGAAGCCAAACAGAAGGCCTGGGATGAGCTCGAGGATGCCAGAGAGGATGAAGCACAGGCTTTAGAAGCTGCAAAAGCTGCCCATGAGCTGGTTAAACAGAAGAATGAGGCTGCAAAGAAGGCTGCTGATGATCTTAAGGAGGCCAAGGAGACCCAGAAGCAGAAAGAGGCTGCAGTAACAGAGGCTGAAAAGAATCTTGAGAAGGCAGAAGCAGAGCAGAAGAAGGCTGCTGATGATGCCCAGGCTGCTGAGGATAAGCTGAAAGAAGCCAAGACAACAAGAGATAATAAGAAGGCAGAAGCAGCAACAGCTGCCAAGGAAGCTCGCGAGGCTGCGGCAGAAGCTGATGAAAAAGAGAAGGCATACTGGAAAGCAGTAGCAACCTACGGCAAGGAGTCATTAGAGGCAATAGCAGCCAAATCTGCCCTTGACAAGGCTAACCGTGAGCTGTATGCTGCAGAACTTGCCAAGAGTTTTGCTGACATTGCACTTGAGGCAGCAGAGAATGTGGTAGTTGCATCAAAGGCTGCTAACGATCTGGCACAGGCAGCAAAGGAAGCAGCCAAGGATCTCGCCAATAGCAAGAAGACTGCCCTTGATAACGCAAAGGCAGATAAGAAGATTGCAGATGATAAGGTTGCTGATCTTAAGAAAGAAATATCTGATCTTGAGACAGCTATCAACAATGCCGGAGCAGATAAAGAGGCCGCTGAGAAAGCCATTGAAGAGCTTGCTCAAAAGCTGATCGAGGCTGATAATGCCAAGAGTGCTGCACAGGCTAAGCTTGACAAGGTGGCAGCAGCTTACCAGAAAGTTCTTGAGATGACAGAGGCCCTTGAGAAACTTCAGGCTCAAAAGAACGCCAGCTCTGCAGCAGTAACCCAGCTTTCAAGAGCTCTCAATGATGCAAAAGAGAGCCTTAAGGAAGCTGAGACTGCAGCAAAAGAGGCCCAGGAGAAGGCTGAGGTTGCACAGAAGGAAGCTGACAGAGCAGCAGAGGCTCTCACCAAGACCGGTTCCTTCAAGGTTAAGGCAGCAAGACCTTCTTCAGATGAAGGCGGAAGCTCTGATGATTCTACAGGTACAGATGACGATTCTGCTACAGATAACGGAACAGGCACAGATAATAACGCTGCAGGCGGAACAACCGGCACACCTGCAATTATTGCAGCAATAACTGACGATGCTACGCCTACAGCAGCAACTCCCGCAATGGCAGCAGCTGCTGCAAATGCCAACGCTGCAGTTCTTGGAGTAGCAAGGGGCGGCGCAGGAACAGCTACCCAGGTTGAGTCAGGTGAGCCCGTAGAGGCTACGATTGTAGATGCATCCGAGACACAGGCTCCTGAACAGGTAGACAAGACAACTGTTGATACTGTAGCCATCGAGGACGAGGATACAGCAAAGGCTGCAACTATCCCTGAGGAGGCCAAGAAGGGCTTCTCATGGTGGTGGCTCCTTATCCTGGCAGCAGTTACAGGAGTTTCAGTAGAGGAGATCTACAGAAGAAAAAAGGCAAAAGAAGAAGCAAATAAGATAAATTAGTAATAAACAAAACACTTTCTAAATACCCTCACACACCTGGAATCCCCGGAGAAATCCGGGGATTTCCACTACTTATAAACTAAAAATAAATTTTTGAAAAAAGTTGTTGACATCGACTTGGCACTATGATATTCTATTAAAGCTGTCGCTGAGACATACGGCAACAAGCACCTTGACAAATAAACAGTAATGCAACCCTGAAAAATTCTTAAGAGAATTATTCAGAAGTAACAAACCAAAAGTAAAACGGACAGAACAACAAAGCACAGCTTAGAGTTCTGAACGGGAAACGAACTATTTAAACGTGAGAGTTCGATCCTGGCTCAGGATGAACGCTGGCGGCGTGCCTAACACATGCAAGTCGAACGGACTTTAAACGCTGCAGAGATTTCGGTCGAAGCTTGTTTAAAGTTAGTGGCGGACGGGTGAGTAACGCGTGGGCAACCTGCCTC
>JAEEGL014073371.1_pt1 | contig 20913 bp, 1 predicted proteins | sample 9134231 | NCBI WGS metagenome assembly JAEEGL01 (sample SAMN16246548, study PRJNA631951) | gut metagenome | biome: gut microbiome; feature: rumen; material: fiber-attached | host: Bos | place: Iran: Karaj | collected 2018-10
CCCAATCCCCAATCCCCAATCCCCAATCCCCAAAATTAAATATTTCTTTAATATATTGTTTATATATGTATTATTTAATAAAAATCAAAATGAAAATAATTAAAAAAATGAATTTAAAATATAACTAAAATAAATATGAGAGGAAAAAATCAAGAACAATATTATAAAGTCAAAGAGATAAAAAGTGGAAATCAAAGAAATTATAATACTATATCAAGGCAATCAAATACTTATCAATCAAATCCAAGTCAAAAAGGGAATCAAAAAGGTACATATTATATATCTGGGAGTACAATTCAACAAAGAGAACAAAATAATAAAAATATATATCCTTCCAATATACAAGAACCACAAACAACTAATTTTTCAATGATTTCACAACAAAATAATCAAATTAATACTGGTCAAAATGTAATGAATCAAATGGGACACAGAATTGAGAAAAAAATTTATGTTAATCAAGGGAGAGGAAACACCGAAGGATATAGAATTAAGAAGGTTGAAATTAATAATCAAAAAGAAAAGAGTGAATCTATAATTTCTTCTGGGGAAAATTATTCAAATATTGCAAATATAAATAAAAAAAAAGAAAATAATAATAGGAATGTAAATCATATTAAACCACAAAATATAAGTAAGCAAATTGAGAAAAAAAATGGAAAAAAAGAAAGAGGAAGAAAAATTGAAAGTTCAAATTCATCTCATAACAGAGCTAAATCTTATTTAAGTGAAAGAAAACCATTAAATAAATTAGGAGTTCTTGATAAATCCTTAAAAGGAAAAAGACTTCCAAAATCAGTTGAATGCAAAAGAAAGACTATAATCAGAGGTGATAAATATAAGAATATACAAATAACTCATATAATCTCAACAACTAAACCAAATCTTGATAAATATGATTTTCATATAATAGAAACTTTATCAAGAGTAGAATTAGATAAAAAACCATTAGATTTATCTAAAATTAAATCACAAATTAAAAAAGATGACAAAGCAAAAAGTTCATTTAAAAGTTCTTGTGATGGAAGAATAATTGCTCCTATTAGTAGGACTAACATCCAAAAAACCACAATATATCAGCATGCAGCTGGTATAGGAATGACTGATTTAGCTCCAGAGAAGATAAATTCATCATTTTATAAGTCAGGGTTATTAAAATTACCTAAAAGGATAAAGCCAAAGGGGACACCAGTTATCCAAGTCATAGAAGTATTTAGATCTCAACAAACTAGTTCTAACGATAGAAATAGGAGTATAGATGGAAAATTTAATAAAAATAATGTATTTAATAAAACTTATAACGATTCTTCTAATCAAAGAATGAATAAATCAATAAATTCAAATAATGTAATTTCTAGAAGTAATAAAGGAAATGAAAAATCTAACGTCAATCAAAATAATAATAAATTTAATGAAAATGAAATCGAAGTAAAAAATATGCATATTAATAAAAATAATTATCTTTCAAATTATTACAATAACTTACCTTCTAATGCTAAAAATTATAGTAATAAAATGAATATTAGAAAAAATAATATAGTAGCAGCTAATCAAAAAGAAAATAATAAAGAAATAACAACTTCATATAATATTAATCAAACAAATTATAATAAAGATATTTCTAATTCTCAAAGTAATGTAGCCAGATATAATAGAGATAATATTAAACCATTAATGGGAAGTGAAAAAAGTCAGGAGAAGAAATCAGAGTTAAAATCTATAGATTATAAAAATGATAATAATGTTAATCTTTCAGATAGAAATGAAATAAAACCAACTACTGTAAATAATCTTTATACAAAAACTGAACCTAAAGAAGATTTTAAAAATAAAGCATCAACTATAAATGCTCATAGAAATAATATTGAACCTAATAATATCTTTGTTAAAAGATTTGAACAGAATGTTATTAGCAGTTCAAAAAATTCCCCTACAAGACAAACTATAAATCCTTCTTTAAATAATCAACAAAAAAAAATTGTAGAAAGAAATGTACAATCAATTACTTCTCCTCAGAATATTGAAATATCAAATGAAGGAAATAATGAAACAATAACTTCAGTTTCAATTATAAATAAAAATGGAGATAATATAGAAGAGAAAGCAACTAATAAAGTTTCTCCTTCCCAATTTAACATTAATAATATAAATAATAGACAATCTTATAATGGAGGTAAAAATGAAGCCATTCATAATAAAAAATCTAGTTCAGAAACCACTATTAATAATAATCAAATATCACATAATAATAAAAAAACTTCTCCGACAATAAGGATTAATCTTAATGAAGAAGATAAAAATCAAATTTCAAATAAAAATAATAGAAATATTAAACTACCTTCAAAAACTGATATAAATAGTAATTATCGAACTATCCCTATAGTTAATAGAGATAATATAATAATTCAAAAATCTCCATCAAGATCTAATGTAAACTCTAGATATTCTACAAATCAATATTCTATTAATAACAATCGAAAATCTCCTCCAAAAACAAATATTATGAATATTAAAAAATCTCCTCAAAGAATAAATATAAATTCAAACCAAAATGTAAATCAAACTTCAAATAATAAAAATAATAGATCATCTCCTCAAAAGCAAAATATAAATAGCACTAATAATATAATTAGAACCGATTATGATAGTGATAATAAGAAATTACCTCCTGAAACAAATATCAATGATAGATATAACATAAATCCAAATTCATTTAATAAAAAAACACCTGTTAAAATAGAAATAAATCTAGAACAAAATAATAGTCAACCTTCAAACAAAAAGAATAGCCAAACTACAAAATCAAGAGAAGATATAAGTAATAAATATGATATTAAGCCAACAAATATATTTAATAAAAATATTCAAGCTTATAAAAATAACATTGATATAAATGATAATAAAGTTCCAAATGAAGGAATAAAAGATAACATTCAGAAAGAAATAAGTAATATTGATTCTTCTACAAATACCAACAATATAAATAAAAGAGATAATAATTCAAAAATTCCTTCTCCAAAAAAAGAAAATCAAATAACAAATCAATATATGAGTTCTCCTTCAAAAATAGAGTATAAAAGACATAATAATTATGTAAGTCCTTCAATTAAAAAAGAAAATGAACAAAAAGATTATGGAAGACAATATGCACAAATAGAAAATAAACAAATAGATAATTCATCTCGCCCTGTGACAAAAATAGAGAATGGACAAATAAATAAATATGCTAGTCCATCAAAAGAATTTGAAAAGAAACAAGATTTTAGTATTGCTTCTCATGTAACAAAAAAAGAAAATAAACCACAAGAAAATTATATTCGTCCAACTACCAAAGTAGAACCAAGGCAAACAAATAATTATGTTGTTCCTACAACGAAAGTTGATAATAAACGACCAATTAATTATACTTCCCAATCAACTAAAATAGAAAACATATCACAAGACAATCACAATCTTCCAAACTCAAAAATTGACAATACACAACCTATTAATTATACTTGGCAAACAAAAATAGAAAATAGACAACCAATTAAATATGTCCGTCCAAATGAAAATAAACAACAAGATAAATATATTCTTCCAACTACTAAGACTGAACTAGAACAACCAGAAAAATATGCCAGTCCTACAATAAAAATAGAAAAAGAACAAAAGGATAATCTTTCTCCAATAACAAGAATACAAAGTAAACAACCAAATAATTATGTTCTTCCAACAACAATGGATAATAAAAAGAAAGGTACATATATTACTCCAACTAGAAAAATAGAAAATAAAATACAAGACAATTCTGTCAGTCCAATAACAAATATAGATAAAAATCAATTTTCTAATGTTCGTCCAACAACTCAAACAGATAATAGACAACAAAATAATTATTCTCGTCCAACACAAAAAATTGAAAATTATATTAGTTCTCCAACCAAAATTGGAGATAAGCCCCAAAATAATTATATTCGTCCAACTACTCAAATAGATAATAAACAACAAAATAATAATACTCGACCAATTACTCAAATAAATAATAAACAACAAACTAATTATACAAGACCAACCACTCAATTAGATTATAATCAACAAAATAAATATACACGACCAACCAATCAAATAGATAATAAACTACAAAATAATTACACAAGACCAAAAACTCAATTAGATAATAAACAACAAAATAAATGTACACTACAAACTAATCAGATAGATAATTATCAACAAAATAATTATTCAATTCCAACTAAACAAATAGATAATAGGCAACAAAATAATTATTCAAGTCCAATTAAACAAATAGATAATAAACAGCAAAATACTTATTCAAGTCCAATAAAACAAATTGATAATAAACAAATAAATACTTATTCAAGTCCAACTAGACAAATAGAAAATGAATATCAAAATACATATATTCGTCCGACTACTCGAATTGATAATAAACAACAAAATAATTTTACTAGTCATTCTTCAAACCTTGATAATAGACCACAAAGTACTTATACCCATCCTACTTCACAAGTTAATACTACCCAAGCTGATAACAAACAACAGAATAATTATTCTCATTCATCTACACAAATTTATAATAAGCAGCAAAATGCATATGCAGGCCGAACTTCACACGTTACTAGTAATGAACGTCCAATTACCCAAGTTGTTGACAATCAACAAACTACATATAATCGTCCCACTGCTCAATTTGATAATAGACAACAAAATAATTATACTCGTCCATCAACACAAATTGATAATAAACAACAAAATACTTATACACTTCCAACTTCACAAACAAATAATAAAACAAGTCCAACTACCAATGTTGATAATAAACAACAATATACTTATATTCGTCCATCTACACAAATTAATAATAGACAAAATAATTATAATAGTTTGACTTCACAAAATATTACTTATGCACGTCCAACTACAAAAGTTGATAATAAACAACAAAGTGCTTATAATCGTCCAGCTACACAAATAGATAATAAGCAACAAAATAATTATTCCCTTCCAACTTCACAAATACCAAAAAATTATGCTCTTCCAACTACTAAAATAGAAAATAGACAACAAGACACTAAAGTTCCTCCAATAATGGAAAAAAATCTAAAAGAAATTAATTTTCCTCAATCAGATAATAAATATATTAATCCAAAACCAGAAGAAAAAATTATTAATAAAACAAACATTGATGATAAATCAAATATATCACCTATAAAAAATACATCCCAACAAAAAAGTAATATAATTAAAAAACCCTCCTATAACACTGAAATTATTGATAATAAAACAGAAATAACTCCTACTATTACATCAAATATAATTAATAAAAATGATTTTGGTAATAAAAAAACTGATGTTCCATCATCAACTATAACTTCTCAAACAATAATAGAAGAAAAAAAAGATAATCAAAATAAAGATGATTTAAAAAATGAAAATATAGATAAAGCTAATAAAATTACCGAAATTGATGAAAAAGAACCAAAAAAAGAAAATAAAAAAGAGGAAATTAATGTTAAAGAACCAAATAAAAATGAAATATCTGTACCTAATGAAATAACTTCAGAATTAAAGACAATTGAAAATATTATAACTCCAAAAGATGAAACAATAAAAAAAGAAGAAAATATAAATGATTTAGTTGATAACAAACAAAAACAAGAAATATCTCCTAAATTAGCTTCTAAAATAACTAATGAATATATAAAATATAATAAAATGCCTCAGTCATTAGAAGGATGGCAAGAATTAAAACATATTTTCAAAAAATGGAAAAATTTAATTAATAATAAAGAAGAATCAATAAAAAACCCTCAATATGTTGCTTGGTTTAGAAGAAATTGCAATGATAATTCCCCAGAATTATCAAAAATTGATAAAATAAATGATTTTCTCCATTTGGACTTAGATATTTATGATGAAAATAGCCCAGTAAGAATAAATAACTTTTTAGAAAGAATGAAAAAAGAAAAAGAATCTCATGAACAAATGCCTTATGATGAATGGTTCAACAAAAATTGCGAAAAACCAACTATATCTGTTTCTAATTCATTTATTCTTCCATTTGAAAAAAAATATATTTCTAATAAAGATAATAAAAAAGAAGAGCCATTTATAAGTCTAAAAGATATTCTTGAACCAAAATCTAAAGAAGAACCTTTAGAAAATGATGTGGAGGATAAAAATAAAAAAAGTAGTTATAATGAAAATGATATGAAAAATATTTATCAATATGTAAATGGGTTAAAAAATAATAAAGAAAAGAAAAATGCATTATCAACTTTGAAAAATAATGCTGATAATGATGTTAAAAAAAATCAAATTGATAAATTAAATGATTTAATTGAAAGAAATATGATGAAAGATGGAATTAATCAAATTATTGAAAAAAGTAAAAATCCTAAAAAAAAAGAAATATTGAATAACACAGTAGATTTATGGGATTCTAATAATGACAAAAAAGAAAAAGAATTTTTCAATAATATTGAAAAAGATACAATAGAATTAATGCCTGAAGAAGAACAAAAGAAAAAAATAAATGATATATTTAATGAAGATACAAAAAAGGAAGAAGATAAAGAAGAAGGAATTAATAAATTAGTTAATATTATGAATAAATTCGACAAAGATAAAAAACATGAAATGATGAAATATCTAAAAGAAAATAATAAAACTCCAAATAAAGAAGAAAAATTAAATACTTTAAATGATATTTTATCAAACAAAGAAAAAGAAGATGGATTAATAAAAATATTTGGAGGAAATAATGTAAGAGAAAACAAAGATAAAAAAGAAAATAATGAAAGAATAAATAAAATAATTAATAATTTAAACAATTTAGATTCAAAATCAAAAACAAATCTTTTACAATATATGAAAGAAACATCAAAAGATGACGAAGATAAAAATAAAGATTTTAATTTAATATTAAACAATATAAATTTAGAAGAAGGTCCAGATAATTCATTTAATTCAAGTCATTATGCAATTGATGGTTCTTTAAATGAAGAAAATGGATATAATAATATTAGATATGATGATTTAAATGAAGGAATTAGAGAAAAAAATTTATCTGTAACAGATGTTTCTTTGAGAACTGAGGATGATATTAATTTGGATGATTTAAATTATAGTAAATCTGATATGGAACCTATTGACAATATTTCAGTTTTTAATAATGATGATGAATTAATAGATGTTATTAATGAAATTGAAGAAGACAAAAAAAATCCTAAGAAAAAATTAGATGAAGATGAATTTAATTTCATGATTGGTGGAATGTTGGATGATCTTTTACAAAATAAAGATATTAAAAAAGAAGATGATGAAAAAGATCAAAAATATAAAATTAAAAATGCAACTAATGCTATAAAACATTTAAATAAAGAAGACCAAATTAAAACTATAAATGAATTAAAAAAGAATAGTGATAAAGATGAAAAAAATAAAGAAATTGTTAAAAAGTTACAAAATAATGTTAAAAAATATTGGAACACAAAAAAATTAATTAATGATATTTTAGAAAAACAAAAAAATGAAGTTGAAGAAGAAAATAAGCAAAAAGAGAAAGAGAAAGAAAAAATTGATAATAATGAAGAAAAAATAGAAAAAGCTGAAAAAATAACATTTGGCCTTTTAAGTGATTTCTTAACAGGAGAATCTAATATACCTCTAAATAACTATTATGACTATTATAAACAAAACGATAATGAAGAAAATAAAAAAGAAGATAATCAAAATATCACATTTATAGAAAAAGAGAAAATAGATAAAGCAGCTGAAGGATTATCAAATTTAGATAATGGTGAACAAACCCAAGTAATAAATAGATTAAGAGGAAAAATGAAAAAGCCAAAAGATCAAAATAAATTAGATAAGCTAGCAAAAACATTAAATAATATGAATAAAATGAAAGAATTCTCCAATAAATTAAAAAAGAAAGTTTATAATAAAGAAGATATAAACAAAGAAAAAGAAGTAAAAAAAGATGAAATAGAATCTTTATCAGAAGGAGAATTAAATGATATAACAAATGGTTTCTTATCAGATTTATATAAAGAAAAAGAAGATGAGCAACCAAAAACAAGAGCTGAAAAAAGAGAAATAGATAAAGAAAAGGAGGAAAAAATTAAAAATGTTGCAAAAACAATTAATAGTTTAAATGATGATGATAAAACAGTAGTTTTGGAAAAATTAAAAAATTATGCCGATGATGAAAAAAAGAAAGAACAATATAATAAATTAAATAATCTTATAAATAATACAAATAATTTGAAATCATATATTAAAAAATTAGTAAATGAAAAATTAAGTGAAGATAAAAATAAAATAGAAAATAAAAATGGTGAATTAAATAATAATGAATTAAATGATTTAAATAATGGATTTAATGAAGATTTATTCCCTGATGAAAAAGATATTCATTATGAAACAAAAATAAGTGATAAACATTTAAATAAAGTAAATAAACAAAAAATAGATAAAGCAGTAGATATTATAAAAGACTTAAATCCATCTCAACAAAAACAAATTTTAGAAAATATAAAATCAAAAGCAGCAGAAGAAAAAGATTTAGAAAAATTCAAAATTATTTTCAAAAAATTGAAAGATGTAAAAAAAATGAAAAATTTAATTAATAAATTATCAAACATCCAAAAAGAAAAAGAAAATAATTTGGAAAAAGAGGAAGAAAAACCAGAGGGAAAGAAAGATGAAGAAATAAAATATAAAAAAGATATTAAACCATTAAATGAAGAAGAATTTATTAATTTAGGTGATAATATAATAAATTATTTATTTGATGAAAATAAATATGTCCCAGTAAATAAAATAGATAAATATATTCAAGAAAAAGAAAAAGAAGAAAATATAGACAAAGTAGCTGATATAGTTAATAATTTGAATGATAAAGATAAAGAAAATATTATTCAAATATTGAATGAAAATGCAGATAATAATGAAAAAAAAGAAATACTTAGAGAATTAAATAATAAAATAAAAGAAAAAGAACCAAATAATAAACTAAATGAACAAATTAATAATGAATTAATTATGGTTAATAAATTAAATGATGAAATAATTGAAGAGTATAACATCAATAATAAATTAAATGAAGAAGAAGATGAATTAAATGACGATAAATTAGGGCAAATTTCTCATAATTTTATAAATGATTTATTTGATGACATTGAACCTAAAGAAGATAATGAACAAAAAGAAGAAAAAAATATAAATAAAGTTGCAAATGTGATAAAAGATTTAAATAAAAAAGACCAATCCAAAGTAATCTCTTTATTAAAAGAAAATGCAAATGACCAAAATAAAAAAGATAAAATTGAAAAAGTCAGTAATTTAGTAAATAATATGAATGGAATTAAATCATATATAAAAGGTATTATCAAGAATAGAATAAAAAATGAACAAAATAAAGAAAAAAAAGAATTAGAAAAAGAAAAATTAGATAATTTGACACAAAGTATGTTAAATAATTTATATGAAGATGATGAAAGAAAGGTTGATAAAATTGAAGAAAATAAACAAAATGATATAATAGAGGAAACCCCTCCTGCACCTACTATAGATGAGGAAAAAATAAAAAATATGGCAGAAACCTTAAATAAATTGCATGAAAATGATAAGAAAAAAGTTATGAATGTTTTGGAAGAAAATGCCAAAAACGATAAAAAGCAACAAACTTTGTCTAAATTAAGAAATAAAATGAGAAAAATAAATCAACTTAAAATATTAGTAAATAATATGAAAATGAAAAAAGATGAAGAAGAAAAGCCTAAATTGTCAGAAGAAGATATTAATAGAATTGCTTATGAATATAGTGCTGATTTATATCTCAAAGAAAATAGACCAATTAGTTCACTGGAAATTTTCTTAAATAATGAAAATGAAAAGAATAAAATTGAAGAAATTGCAGATTCAATGAAAAAATTGGGTAAAGATGAACAAGAAAAAACTTTATTAATTATAAATAATAATGCTGAAAATGATGAACAAAAAGAAAAAGCAAATGAATTGTCAAATTTAGTTAAGAATTTAAATAATATGAAATCTTATTTTGGTAAAATGATAAAAAATCAAATAAAGAAAGAAGACAAAGAGGAAAAAGAAGAAGAAAAGGTTCAAGAAGAGCCTTTAGAAGGAGATTTCCATGTGGATGAAATTGCTAAATTAACCGATAGTTTTTGGATAGATCTCGATAATGAAAAAAAAGAAAAAACAAACAATAAAGATGATACAATAAATAATTTTGCAAATATAATAAAAGAATTAAAACCCCAAGATAAAGAAAAAGCAGTTACCTTATTAAAAGAAAAATCAGAAAAAGAAAAAAATAATCAAGATGAAATAAATAATTTAGAAACCAAATTAAATGATTTAAATAATATGAAAGGAGAAATAGAATCCTATAAAAATTCACTAATTACTCTTAATGAAAATATATATCCAATTGAAGATAAACAAAATGAAATAAAAATAGAATCTGAATCTGTTGATATTTTACCTGAAAAAGAAAATAAAGAAATTATCATAAAAGAATTAGAACCAAAGCAATTGCAACAATTAGCAGATGATTTCTGTGCTGAATTGAATGAAGAAGAAATGCCAAAAGAAGAAAAAAATGTGAGGTTGAGAGGAAAAACAAAAAAAGAAGAAGACATGAAAGTAAACAACACTGCAAATTTTGTTACTAAATTGAATGAAGAAGATCAAAAAAAAGTTATTGATGTTTTGGATAAAAAAGTAAAAAATGAACATTTACCAAAATTAATTCAAAAAATTGGAAATATAAATAAAATCAAAAATATAACAAAAATTATTAAACAAAGGAATAATAAAAGAAAAGAAGAACAAAAAATACAAGAAAATAATATTAAAGTATTATATTATAATAATAAAGAAAAAAATTTACCAGAAGAAAATTTATTAAATATATCTAATGTATTTATTAATGATATATTAGAAAATCCTTTTGTATCAAATACTAATAAAGAATATTTAGATGATATTCAGAAAGAAGAAAAAATAAGAAATCAATCTAAAATAATAAATAATTTGAATGATAATGATAAAAAAAATGTATTGGATAAAATAAAGAAATTTAATGAAGAAAAAAAAGAACCAAAAAATGAAATATATATAAGTAAATTTGAAAAATTATTAAATAATTTTGATAAAATGAAATCATATGCAAAAAGAATAAAAGCAAAGGTTGACAAAGATAAAACTTTAAATAAAGGAGATATACATGAAAATATTGATGAACAAAAATTATTGGATAAAACTATTGAAAATATATTTAATGAACCAAATAAAAATGTCCAAAAGGAAAAAGAAAAAGAAGAAAATATTAATAATATTGTAGATGAAATAACTAACTTAAACAAAGATAATCAAGATAATATTATAAATAAATTAAAAGAACAATCAAATACACCAGAACAAAAGAATCAAATGCAAAGATTATTAAATAAAATTAATAAATTAAATAAAATGAAAAATTTCTCAAAAAAAGTAAAAGAAAATTATGCTTTAAAAAAAGCACAAGAAGAAATTAGAAAAGAAGAAAATTATGGAATTGTATATCCAGATAAAATTGAATTTGTTAAAGATAATAATTTAAATGAGGAAATTATTATAAAGAAACCAGAAGAAATGAATCAAAAAGATTTGAATAAATTAACAAACTATTTTATTTCTGATTTATATGAAGGAGAAGATAAAAAGAAAGATGAGAATGGAAATGAAATAAAAGACAATCCAGTTCAAAAATATAAAAAAATAAAAAAAATGGAAAAGAAAATGAATGATATTGCAGATATTATAAATAATTTGGATAATAATGATAAACAAAAGGTTTTAGTAACAATTCAAGAAAATGCAAAAAATAATAAAGATAAAGATAATTATCATAAATTAATCCATTTAATAACGAAGGGACTTGATAAATTTGAAAAACAAAAAAGAATGGCAAGAGAAAATGCTATTAGAGAAATTGAAAATCAAAAACAATTACAAATGCAAAAAGAAACTGAAGAAAAAAATAAAAATGAAGAAAAAGAAAAAGAAAAACAAGAAAATAAAAAAATTAAAATAAATATAACTGAAGAAAATAAAGAGCAAGGAATAAAAGATAATAATGTAATTGAGGAACAAAAAGTACAGGAAATAAAAGATAATAATGTAATAACCAAAGAACCAAAAAAACAAGAAACAAAAGTTATTAATCTAAATGAAGAAATAAAAGAAATGGAAACAAAAGACCTTAATATGACTAAAGAGCCTAAAATACAAGAAATAAAAGAAACTAGCCTAAATGAACAACCAAAAGAACAAGAAATAAAAGAAATTAATGAAACTGAAAAACCAAAAAAGCAAGAAATAACAGACATTAATGTAACTGAAGAACCAAAAAATCAAGAAATAAAAGAAATTAATACAAATGAAGAACCAAAAGTACAAGAAATAAAGGATACTAATTTAACTGAAGAACCAAAAGCAGAAGAAAAAAAAGAAATAAAAACTGAAGAACCAAAACAAGAAACGAAAGATATAAATCCAACTAAGGAACTGAAAGAAAAAGAAATAAAAGATATTAATGGTACCTCAGAAAAAAAAGAACTAGAAATAAAAGATAGTATTCTAACTGAAAAAACACAAGTACAAGAAATAAAAGATATTAATGCAACACAAGAACCAAAAGAACAAGAAATAAAAGAAATTGATATAAGAGAAGAGCAAACAACACAAGAAACAAAAGAAATCAAACCAAAAGAAGAGTCAAAAGTAGAAGAAATAAAAGATACTAATTTAACTATTGAACCAAAAAAGCAAAAAATAAAAGACAATAATATAGATATAGAATCAAAAGAAAAAAAGGAAAGTAAAATTGATGAAAAAGAAGATAAAAATATAAATATAAGGGATGAGAATGAAGTAAAAGAAGAAAACAATATTGTAGAAATAAATGAAGAAAAACAAAATGAAGAAACAAGTAATGAAAAATCAACAAAATTAAGAGGAAAAAGAAATAAAGATGATGATAAATCAAAAGAAGATAAAAATATATCAGAAGAAATAAAAGAACCAATTGAAATAAAAATTGAAGATAAAGAGAAAAAAGAATCAAAAGAAGAAAATCAAATTGAAGAACAAAAAAATATTAAAGAAGAAAAAGATATAAAGGAGCCAGAAAAAGAAATAAAAATAGAAAATGAAGTTAAAAATATAACAAAAGAAGGCACAAAATCAAATATTGTAAAAGATGATAAAAAAGAGGTTAAAACTGAAGAGAAAAAAGAAGAAAAAATATTACCAAAAGAAGAGAATATAGTAATATCAGAAGAAAAAGGTAATGAAGAACAATTAGATAAAAATAAAGAAGAGGAAAAGAAAGATTTAATACAAGAGAAAGAGATTAAAGTAGAAAAATTTGAGGAAAAGAAAATAGAATTGCCTACTATTGATAAAAAAGAAAAAGAGGAAAATATAGAAGAAACTAATAAAAAAACCATTAAAATTAATAATGAAATAAAAGAAGATAATTTTGACAAAGATAAAAAGGAAATTTTAAATGAAGAAATAAAAACTCCTTTAGAGATTGAAAAAGAAAAAAAACCTGAAGAAAAGAAAGATATACCTATAATTGAGCCAGTCAAAGAATTAAAAGAAGAAGAAGATAAACTAGAAAAGAAAGAAGATAATATTGATACTTTAAAACCTGATGATGATAAAAATAAAATTGAAGATAAAAAAGATGAAAATATAGAAAAAATAGAAGATGAATCAAAACTTAAAGAAAATGAAGAAATACCTATTACTAAAGAAGATAAAATAAAAGAAGAAAATCAAATAAAAGAAGAGACTATTATACCTAAAAAAGAACAGTTAAGTGAGGATAAAAAGGAAGATATTAAAAAAGAAGTAAATGAAGGAGAGATAATTCTTGAGAAAAAAGAAAATGAAATTGGAGATTTAAAAGAAAGTAAAGAATTAAAAGAAGAAAATAAAGATAAAAATTTAGAAGGTTCTAAAACTTCAATAATAGAAGAACTAAAACTAAATGAGGGACTTATTATAGAAAAGAAAGATGATAATTTAAATATTGAAGAAATTATAGAAGATAAAAAAGAAATAGAAAAAGATAATAAAAAGGAGGAAATAAAAGATGAAGAAAAAGAAGATAATAAGGAAAAAGTTAAAGAAGGTAAAAATGAAGAAATAAAATATGGAGAAAAAGAAGAGAAAAAAGAAGAGATAAAAGAAGATAAAAAAGAGGAAATAAGGGAAGATAAAAAAGAAGAGATAAAAGAAGATGAAAATATAGAAGTAAAAGAAGAGAAAAAAGATAAAATTAAAGATTATAAAAAAGAAGAAATAATAAATGAAAATAAAGAAGAAAAAAAAGACGATAATAAAGAAGGAATAAAAGATGGAGAAAAAAAAGATAATAAAACCGACGAAATGAAAGAGGATAACAAAGAAGAAATAAAAGAACAAAAAATTGAAAATATAAAAGATGATAACAAAGAAGAAATAAAAGAGGAAAAAAAAGAAGAAATAAAAGATGAAAAAAAAGAAGATATAAAAGAAGAGAAAAATGAAGAAATAAAAGATAACAAAAAAGAAGAAATAAAAGATGAAAAAAATGAAGGGATAGTCGAAACAATAAAAGAAGATAAAACTGTAGAAATTAAAGACGATAAAACTGAAGAAGTAAAAGAAAACAAAATAAAAGATAAAATGGGAATTATAAAAGAAGAAGAAAAAAATGATGAAATAAAAGAAGATAAAACTGAAGAAGTTAAAGGAGAAAAAACTGAAGAAATAAAAGAAGACAAAGTAAAAGAAGATAAAATCGAAAAAATAAAAGAAGAAGAAAAAAATGAAGAAATAAAAGGAGGTAAAAAGGAAGAAACAAAAGAAGATCAAATTGAAGAAAAAAAAGATGATATAAATGAATTAATAAAGGATGATAAAAAAGCAGATAACCATTTAGAACTTGAAAATATATCAGAAAAAGATATTGAAGAAAAAAAAGAGGATAAAAATGAGCCAAATATTCAAAAAGAGAAAGTTGAAAAGAAAATAGAAGAAGAAAAAATAATATCTAATGTTGATAACATAAAAAAAGAAAATGAAGAAAAAATTAATGAGGAAAAGCCGAAAGAAGAAAATGAAAAGGATAATAATGTTTTAAAAGATGAAAATATATTATTAGAAAAAATTAATGAGGATAGAAATATTCCTGAGCAAAAAGCAGATGAAATTCAAACTAATAAGGAAATAGAGAAAAGCAAAAAAGAAACTAAAGAAAAAGATAAAAAAGAAGAGATAAAAGAAGAAAATAAAGATAAAGAAAAGATTGAGGATGTTATTAATAAAGAAAATCAAAATGAACAAATAAAAAAGGATGAAAAAGATTTAGAACAAAAAGAAAATATTCAAAAACCAGAATTAATTGAAGAAAAAATAGATAATAAAGAAATAGAGAATAAAGATATTATTGATAAAATTGAAGAAAAAAAGGAAGATAAAATAGAAGAATTAGGTGTTGAACATAAAGAAGAAACAATTGAAAATGAAGTTAAACCAAAAGAAAATGAAATTATTTCTGAAGAAATTAAAATTGAACCAAATGAATTAGTTCAAGATGACAAAAAAGAAATTTTAAGAAAGCCTAAAGAAGAAGAAAATAAGGAAATTAAAAATTTCGAAATTAAAGAGGATAAAAAAGATGTAATTGAAAATAATGAAGAGAAGGAAAAAGAAAAAAAATGTGAAAAAGAAGATATTCCTATTAATATGCCGAAAATAGAAGAAAAGAAAATAATTTCTCAAGAACAAATTATTAATAATGAAGAAGAAAAGAAAAATGAAGAAGATATTAATATAATGAAAGAACATGAAATTGAAGAGAAAAAAGCTGAAGTAAGTGAAGAAAAAGATAATAAAGAAGAAAAAAAAGCGGATAAACAAAAAGAAAAAACAGAAGAAGAAAATCAAAATGAAATTGCAGATTCAAAAGAAAAATTAAATGAGGCAGAAATGAACAAAAATATAGAAACAAATAAACAAATAGAGAAAGAAGAAAATGAAGAAAAATTAAATAAAATAGAAGAAAAAAATAAAAAAGAATTAGAAATAGATAAAAATGAAAAAGTTAAAGAAGAAGATAAAAAGCCAACTGAGGAAATAGAAACACCAGAAAAAAATATTGAGACTAAAGAGCCTGATAAAAATATTGAAAAAAAATTAGAAATAGAACATAAAGAAGAAAATAGTGAAAAACCAATTGAAAGTATTCCTTCTATAGAAAATAAAGATATAGAAAATACAGAAGAGAAAAAAGAACCTGAAAAAATTGAAGCCTTAAAACAAAATGAAGAAATTATAGTAGAAGGTAAAAAACCTGAAAATGAAATAGATACTCAAATTAATGAGGAAATTATAAAACCTAAAGAAGAAAATATTAAAGAGAAAGAAAATAAAGAAAAAGAAGATATTAAAGAACCAGAAAAAGGTGAATCAATTGAAATTAAAAAAGAAGAAGGAACTGAATTACCTTTAAAAAATGAAGAAGAAATTAAAAAAGATAATAATAAAGATAAAATGTTAAATGATGATAATAAGAATAAAGATATAAAAGGTGAAAATAAAAAAGAAGAAATAAAAGATGAAAAAACAGAAGAGATTAAACAAGAACAAACAAAAGAAGAAGATTTAAAAGAAGAACAAAAAGGTGAAGAAAAAATAAATGAAATAAAAGAAGAAAAACCTGAAGATTTAATAAATGAGAAAAAAAAAGAAAATAATGAAGTTAAAGAAAAAGAGAAAAAAGAGACCCCGTTAACAATAGAAAATAATTTTGATTTACAAGAAAATAAAAACGAAAATAAAGATGAAAATAAAGAAGAAAATAAAAATGAAAAAGAAATAATAATAGAAATTAATGAAAAATCAATTGAAGAAAAAAACAAATTAAAGAATGATAATATAACTGAAGATAAAGACAAAATAGAAGAAAAAGAAAACAAAGAATCAGAAAAAACTGAAGAAAAATTTGAAAAACAAATTAGTGATATTAAAACACCAGAAGAAAAAATTTTAGATGAAAAAATTCAAAATGTTGAGAAAATAAATGTAGAGGGAGATAAAAAAGAAAATGAAATAACTCAAGAAAATATAGAAATAAAAAAGGATAATGTTGATATAGAAACAAATACTATGGAAAAGAAAGATAAAACTAATGAAATTGAAATTCAAACTCCTATAGTATTAGAGGGAGATAAAAAAAATGAAGAAAAAAATATAATTCTAAATAATATAAATGAAAATATAAATAAAGAAATAATAGAACCAGAGATAAAACAAGATATTCAAATTGAATCAAATATTGAAAATGAAAATAAAGAAAAAGATGAAATAGCTTCAAAAGAAGAAAAACCTGAACTAAAAGGAAAAGTAAAAGAAACTCTAAAAGAGGAAAAACCTGAAGAAGAAAATGAAGACCAAAAAATATTAGCACAAAATGAGGAGATTTCATCAAAAAATAAAAATGAAAAAAAGAATATTATTAATGAAAATGAACTAAAAGAAGGAATGGAAGAAAAAGGGAAGGAGAATGAAAAAATGATTGAAGAAAAAGAGATTAAAAAAGATGGTAATACAAATAAAGAAGGAAAAGAAGAAAATGATGATGAAATAAGAAATAGTATAAATAAAGAAGTAAATGATATATTTAATGAGTCAATTGAAGAAGTTAAGAAAAAAATTGAAGAAGATAGTCAAAATAGTGAAAGGGAGAAAGAAAAAGAAGAAAATGATGATGAAATAAGAAATAGTATAAATAAAGAAGTAAATGATATATTTAATGAATCAATTGAAGAAGTTAAGAAAAAAATTGAAGAAGATAGTCTAAACAGTGAAAGAGAGAAAGAAAAAGTTGAAAATAAACCAAAAAAAGATGAAAATGTCCAAGATGAAAAAGAAAAAGAAAAAGAAAAGGAAGATTCAAAAGATAAAAATGAATTAAAAGAAGATAGATTAGATAATTCTCAAAGTCAAGAACCAAGAAAAGAATTAATAAATGGTAATAAAGTTATTGAAGACAATAAAGATCTAAATGAAATTAAAGAGGAAAAGAAAGAAGAAAAAGATAATGAAGAATTAAAAATACAAAATATTGATAATAAAATAAATGAAGTAAAGAAAGAAGAAAAATATAATAAAGATTTAAAAATAGGAAATATTGATAATGAGATAAATGAAGAAAAAAAAGAAGAGATTAAAATCTTACCAAATATAGGGGAAGAGAAGAAAGAGGAAGAAAAGAAAGAAGGAGAGGAAAAGAAAGAAGAAGGTGAAAAGAAAGAAGGAGAAGAAAAGATACAAGAACAAGAAAAAAAAGAAGAAGATTTAAATAATATAGAAAACAAAAAAATAAAAGAAGAAACGAAAGATTATATAAAAGAAGAGGTAAAAGAAGGTATAAAGGAAGAATTAAAAAAAAAAGATGAAATTATAAAAGAGGAAGTAAAACCAGAAAGTGTTGAACAAAAAACAGAAAGCAAGCCTTTAGAAATAGAAAATATAAAGAAAGATGAAGGAGGTAAAACCGAAGGGAATAAAGAACTTGAAAACTCTATAGAAGAAAGAACAATAACCAACAACAAAGATTCTAAAAAGTTACAAGAAAAAGAAAAAATAAATGAAGAAATTAAAGAAATTCCAAAAGAAGAAATAAAAGCAAATGAAGAAAATAAGGAAGTAATATCAAATGAAGTTGAAAGTATAATACCCAAAGAACAAACCAATATAGAAAAAGAAAAAAATATTCAAGAAAAATCAAAAGAAAAAGAGTGTGAAACTGAAAATATTGAAATAAATAAAGAAATAAAAGAAGAAAATAAAAATATAATTCCAGAATCAATAGAAAAAGGTGAAACTATTATTGAAAACAAAGAAAAAATTCCAGAGGAAAAAGAATTAAAAAAAGATGAACAAATTATTCTAGACAAAAAAGAAGGAAATATAAATTTTGAAATTGTTGTTGAATCAAAACTAAAAGAAGAAGATGAAAAAATAATATTAAAAGAAGATGAAATCAATGAAGCTCAAAAAGAAAGTAAAGTAGATGTTGAAAAAGAGAAAAAAGAAGGAGAAATAGAAATAAAAGATAAAGATATTCCAAGTGGCCAAATTGAAATAAAAAGCCAAAATCTAATATATTTAGAAGGAGAAGAAAAGAATGATGATGGGCAAAAAATATTGTTAAAAAATAAACCGAATATAGGTATGGAAATAGGTAAAAATGAAATAAAAATAGAAGAAGGAATAAAAGGTAAAGAAAAAGAAAATGAAAAAGATATAAAAGAAAATAAAGTAGAAAAAAAAGATGAAATTATAATTAATGAAAATGAAAAAATTAAAAAAATAAAATCAAAAGAAGGAAGCATTGAAATTTCAAATGAAATAAATATAAAAGAAAATAAAGATATAAATAAACAAGAAGAGTCTAAACTCAATAATGATTTAATTACCACTTCTGTAGGTATAGAAATAAATGATAAAAAAGAAGAACAAGAGAATCAAAATAAAATTACAAAAAAAGAAGAAAATAAAGAGATAGAAAAAGAAAATAAAGGACAAATTAATGAAAATAATATTGAAATCAAAAAAGACAGCGATAATAAAATTGAAATTAGGGTAAACCTATCACAACCAGAAGAAAAAGAAACAAAAATATTAGAAAATGATTATAATATAAAAAATGATAATTTAAATATTGAAAAAGCTGAAACCAGAATTATTGAAGAAGATAATAAAAATAAAGTGGGTGATTTGCCATTGTTGGAAATTGAGAAAATAAAAGGTGAAAAAATCTTTCAAAAAACAAATAAGGAAGATAATTTAAATGAAAAAAATAAATTACTTCCTGAAAATATGGAAACTAAAATTGGAGATTTTATTCAAATAAAAGATAATCAAATTGAACTAAAAATAAATGAAGAACAAAAAGATGGACAAAAGGAAAATAAACAACAAAAAGAATTAAAAGAAAATGAAATAAATAAGGAAAATATTGAAAATAAAGATATAAAAGCTATTGGAAATAATGAATTATCAATTAATAAAGGTAATGAATTAATTATTGAAAATATTATAGACAAAAAAGAAAATGAAAATGTAAAAAATGAAAATGAAAATGAAAAAAAGGAAGGTGAAAATATTCAAATACAAAATAAAGATTGCCAATTAATAAGTGAAAAAGAAATTATAACTATTCCTTCAGAAATAAAAAATGAAAAAGATAATATTTCAAATGGAAAAAAAATTAATATAATAGAAGGATCAAAAGAAATAAAAATCAAAGATAATGCAAAAGATGAATTTAATATTATTGGTGAAAATAAAATAATTGCAGAAGATAATATAAAGATAGAAGGTGACCAAAAAAAAGAAAACTGTGAAAAAAATGATAATAAAGAAATTAATAACGGTGAATCCATTATTGAAAGTCAAAATTATATAGAAGATTTAAATGAAAATAAAGAAGGAAATAAATTATTAAAAAGTGAAAATATTAATGAAAAATATAATAAAAAGGAAGAAAAAAAGGATGAAGATAAAAAAGAAGAAGAACAAAAAAAAGAGGCAGATAAAAAAGAAGAAGAAATAAAAAAAGAAGAAGTTAAAAAAGAAGAAAAACAAAAAATAGAAGAAGAACATATAAAAGAAACATATTTTAGAATTGTGAATATAATTGCAAGAGGTTTTATATATTTCAGTAAAGATGACTCAGAATAAAATTATATATATTTTAAATATTTATTTCTAATTTAATATTTTTTTGAGATTAATTATTACAAATTAATTATTATTTTAATATATTATTTTATA
>JAEEGL014266041.1_pt1 | contig 20913 bp, 20 predicted proteins | sample 9134231 | NCBI WGS metagenome assembly JAEEGL01 (sample SAMN16246548, study PRJNA631951) | gut metagenome | biome: gut microbiome; feature: rumen; material: fiber-attached | host: Bos | place: Iran: Karaj | collected 2018-10
CAGCTTGGTAGAGCGCTTGGTTTGGGACCAAGATGTCGCAGGTTCGAATCCTGTTTTCCCGACCATGCGAGTGTAGTTTAATGGTAGAACCTTAGCCTTCCAAGCTAATGATGACGGTTCGATTCCGTTCACTCGCTCCAAAAGCTAAAATCAATCTATATCGCGAGATATAGATTTTTTTGTTTTTATAGGGCTTTTTATTAAAAAATCATTTCTTTTTTAGAAAAAGGATTATTGAATAAATAAGTTATTTATTCTATAATAAATATATAGTGTGTTACGGAGGAGTAATGTAATATGTTTTTATCAAATGTAATTCAAGATTTATTTAGTAATCCAGTGGATGTAATTTTCTTTGCATCAATAGGTGCAGTAATTTTAGTAATAATACTTTTATTAATTATTTCTAAAATTATCGCAGTTGTAAAAACTAAGAAATATTATGAAAAAAATGGTACTTCTGGAGAATTAAAATTAGGTTCAAATGCTGAAAAGCAAGAAGAAGCTCAAGAACCTGTTGTAGAAGAAGCTAAGGCTGAAACTACAGAAGAAGCTGTTGTGGCTGAAGAAGTTCAAGAAGAAGCTGCTGAAGAGCCAGTTGAAGAGGTTCAAGAAGAAGAAGCTGAAGAGCCAGTTGAAGAGGTTCAAGAAGAAGTTGCTGAAGAACCAGTTGAAGAGGTTCAAGAAGAGGTAACTGAAGAGCCAGCTGAAGAAGCACAAGAAGAAGTTGCTGAAGAGCCAGTTGAAGAAGTTCAAGAAGAAGTAACTGATGAGCCAGCTGAAGAAGTTCAAGAAGAAGTTGCTGAAGAACCAGTTGAAGAAGTTCAAGAAGAAGTTGCTGAAGAACCAGCTGAAGAAGTTCAAGAAGAAGTAACTGAAGAGTCAGTTGAAGAAGTTCAAGAAGAAGTTGCTGAAGAACCAGTTGAAGAAGCTCAAGAAGAAACTACTGAAGAACCAGTTGAAGAAGCTCAAGAAGAGGTAACTGAAGAACCAGTTGAAGAAACTCAAGAAGAGGTAACTGAAGAACCAGTTGAAGAAGTTCAAGAAGAAACTACTGAAGAACAACCTGAAGCTAAGCCAACTGCTAAGAAGGCTCCAACAAGAATCTTCATTACAAAGAAGGAACCTGCTAAGAAGGAAGAAACAGCTAAGCCTGCTGCTAAGAAACCAGCAACAGCTACTAAGTTAGAAACAAGTAAGAAGAAAGCTGTTAAACAACTTGAAGATTTATTAAAATATATTGATGAGGAATAATTAGGAGGGGACGTTTATGGCAAAGATTACTGTTGATAAAGCCCAATTACAGGCTGATATTGAAAAAATAAAAAATGCAAAAACTCAAAAAGAAATTGATGAAGTTTTAGCAAAATATCAAAAAGAAATTGATGCAATGGAAAAAGATAAGAAAGCTCCTGCTAAGAAGACTGCATCGAAGACTACAGCAGCAAAGAAAACAACAGCTGCTAAAAAGACAACTACTAAAGCTGCAACAGCTACAAAAGCAACAGCTGCAAAGAAAACAACAACTGCTAAAAAGACTACAGCTAAGGCTGATGAAGAAAAGAAGGGCCGTCAATATAATGGTAAGTATGAAGTTTACCAAGCTGGTGATGGCGTAAAGTACAACTTAAAGGCATCTAATGGTGAAATCTTAGTTTCATCTGAAGTATATTCAACTCGTGATGGTGTTATTAAAGCGATTGAAGCTATCAAGAGAAATGTTGAAACAGGTGAAATTAGAGTATTTGCTGACAAGCATGGTAATTATAAATTTAAATTAACTGCTGGTAACCATAGAGTAATTGCAATTTCTGCTCACTACACAACTGAAAAGAGTGCCCAAAGAGCTTCTGAATCATTTAAGAAGTTTGCTTTAACTGCTGATATTGTTGATGTTGAAGTTAAAGATACAGATGAAGCATTCGATATTACTGTTGATAGATCAGAAGATAAAGATGGCGGTAAGTTTGAATGGGAAAAGTTCAATGATGAATTTAGCTGGGATTTAAAGGCATCTAATGGACAAATCTTATGTCAAGCTGAAGGTTATACTTCTAAATCAGGTTTATTAAATTCTATTGAAGTATTTAAGAAGAACGTTAATGAAGGAACATTCAAGGTTGTAAAAGATAAGAATGGTCAATTCATGTTCAAGCTATATAATGCAAGTGGTAGAGTTTGTGCAGTAGGTGAATCTTATTCATCTAAGGCAAGTGCTGAATCAGCTGCCAATTCTGTATGCTCATTCACAGATAAGGCTGAATTAGTTGAAGTTAAACAAGAAAAAACAAAGTAAGAATTAAGGGGTTATCTAATTGATAACCCTTTTTTAAAGGATGATAATTATGGATATTAATATACCTAATAATATATTAAAGGGAAGCTTATCAGGACCTAAGAAGAATAGTACTTTAAAAAAAGGAAAAATTACAAGAATTAATCTTAAAGGTGAGGAATTAATTCAAGTAAGCTTATTTACTGAAAAACAAGCTTTTCATAAAAATTATAAGGATGAAGAAATTAATAATATTATTATTGATTTATTAGAAAATAATTTTAATAATTTAGAATTATTCACAAAGGAATATGTTTATGGATATCGTATTTCTTCTAAAGGTAAAGTACTATCAAATAGAAGAAAAAATGAAACAGATTTTGTTGAAGTATCTCACAATAAAGAAAAGAAGTACCTTATTGAAGAAGGTATGGTTGTACCTGCATTAGTTGATTTAGGCGTTATGACTAGTGAAGGTAAAATTGTTAAAGCTAAATATGATAAATATAAACAAATTAATCGTTTTTTAGAAATAATCAATGATAGTATTAAAGATGAAAAGAAACTTAAGATTATTGATTTTGGTTGTGGAAAAAGCTATTTAACATTTGTTCTATATTATTATTTACATGAAATTAAAAATATTGATTGTGAAATAATAGGTCTAGATTTAAAAGAAGATGTAATAAAGCACTGTAATGAAATATCAAAAAAATATGGATATGATGATAAATTAATATTCTATGGTGGATCTATTGAAGCCTTTAAAGAAAAAAGAGATATTGATATGATTGTTACATTACATGCTTGTGATACGGCAACAGATTATGCCCTACATTACGCAATTGAAATGAAGTGTAAATATATCTTCTCTGTTCCTTGTTGTCAAAAAGAAATCAATATGCAATTAGATAGTTCAAATGAGCATCTAATCAATAAGTTTGGTATATTAAAAGAAAGATATTCAGCTTTATTAACTGATGCTTTAAGAGCTAATATATTACAATACTATGGTTATAAAACTCAAGTATTAGAATTTGTTGATTTTGATGCATCTCCTAAGAATTTATTAATTAGAGCACAGCTTACTAATAATTCTTACAATGAGAAAATAAAAGAAGAAATTGATGACATAATAAAAAGGCTTGGAATTAACCAAACCTTATATAAGCTACAATTTGAAAAGTAAACCTTTAGGGTTTGCTTTTTATTTTTTTAATGAATCCATGAATTCATTACAGTAATTCTTAGCTTCATCCTTATTTAAAACCTTAGCCCAAGAAACAACCTTAGCCTCATCGATATTTTCATCATATATATAATATCTTGCGGTATTATATCTTTCTGTTCCACTCCAATTGCTAAACATTAAAGGATTAATATGATTTTCAATATTACAATTAACAAATGCAGCAGTTCCATAGTCTCTCCATGGCCTAGATAAATATACTGTATTAGTATTTTCTGTTTCATTAATTAGATTACATTTATAAAATAAGTAACCAAAATTAGAATCCTTTGAATGAGAAGGAGCAGTTACATAGCCAAGTGGGTTAGATGAATGTCTTCTTAAAGAAATAATGTTACATTCATTGAATAGTGCTTGGGCTGAACCAAAGATAAAATCAACATTACCAGATATAGTACATTGATAGTATATTTGACGTGTTGGCTTTCCCCTTAAGAACTCAGGCCTTAAGAATCCTTGATGTCTTAAAATTAAGTCATCTGGAAGTGGTCCCGTAAATAATGTATCCTGTTCGCTTTTTAATATAACATTATCGCATAAAAAGTTATCGCCATCAGCATGTAAAGCTACAGCTTGACCATACTTTTCAGCTGGAATTGATTCATTTTCAATTGTTAGATTTTTTATTTTCACATTATCTGCTGTAACAGCGACAGTATATGTTCTAAAAGTATTACATTCATTGTAATCTTCCATAATTTTATGAAAGAAATCCTTATTTTTGATTATTACACCAGTTTTTGATTCACCAATTAGGCTTATACCTTCAACATTAATGACGATTTTTTCTTCGTAAATACCATTAGCTAGCAATATTTCGTCATTTATTGAACACTGTTTTAATGTTTTATTTATTGAGTCATTTGGAGTCAATTTGTATACCATATTTTACACCATCCATCCTTAGAAAAATTATATCATAATATATCGATAATTACACAATATTTTAGGCAAAAAATTACTCATTTTTGATAGAAAAAAGTTAGATGTTTTCTATTGACTAATACTAGCCCTAATGGTAAAATAGGATATGAACTATGAAAACGCTTATAGCTATAAGTGCGTTCATTTAGGGAGTAAGTTTTTTATGGTCAAAAGAATTGTTACATTAGGTGATTCTACAATGCAATTTAACAATTTTTCTAAGTTCCCTCAAACTGGTTGGCCACAGGCTTTAGATAGGTTCGTAAAGGTGCCTATTATTAACTTCGCTAGAAATGGTAGAAGTACAAAAAGCTTTATAGACCAAGGGTTATTTGAGAAGGCCTTAGAAGAGATTAAAGAGGATGACTTAGTGTTAATTGAATTTGGTCATAACGACTTAAAAAAGAATGATCCATTAAGATATACTGAAGCTTATGGTTCATATCAAGAAAACCTTAAGTTCATGGCTTTTGAAGTTTTAAAGAAAAAAGCAAAAGTCATATTATTAACATCAATAACTGAAAGAGTATTTGAAAATGGAGTTTTATTAAAAACTCATGGAGAATATCCAAACGCAGTAATTGATTTAGCAAAACAGAATAAATTAGATTATATCGACTTGTTTGAAAGGACAAGGGAGATAGTTTTAGCTGAAGGGGAAGAAAAATCTAAAAGATTCTATATGAATTTTGAGGGTGGTCTTTACAAAAACAAAGAAGATGGCTTAACTGACAATACCCATCTTAGATATGATGGAGCATTCATGGTAGCCACTTGTTTTTATGAAGAGATGAAAAAATTGAATTTATACCCTGAGATTTTTATAGATTTAGCTGAATAGGAGTTAATATGAGAAGAAGTATTAAATCATATATGCTAATAGATTTGGCTATGATAACTGTTATAGGATGTATCTTAGAAGGTGCAGTAACCTATATGTCTGGATTTGTGTTTAATTCAGTACCTACAGTTAGTATCTCATTACTTATTGTTTTGTTAGTGCTTGTAAGATGGAATTTCTGGGGATTACTTACAATTCCTTTCCTAGCACTTTCAACAATAATAGGTGGTAGCTTAGGACCTATCGTATACTTCAAAGCGGCATACGAATGGAGAGCTTACTTATCTATAGTAATTGGATTATCATTTACCGGATTAAGCGCAATAGTTTTCAGGAAAAAAGGAACTAAGATGCTTAAAGAAAGTTATATGTTAACCTTATACATTATTGCTAACTATATTATATATAATGTAGTTCAGTTATTAGTTTATAATCTATTATGTAATTTATTTACCTCACCTGAAGGTTGGAATTTAGTGACATATATATCAAAAGCAAATTCTTCTGAAGGTGAAACTATCACAACTAATGTATCAAGATATATGACAGATGGATTTATCTATAATCTATTTGGATTAATCATTGGTATAATTGGTGCATTTATTTTAAGAGCTCAAGGAGCTTTCGGAAATGTTGCCGATAAGCTTTTAGAGGATAGAAGATTAGCAGAAGAAATTAGAAAGAACGATGAAGAATTCTCAATTCCTGATTTAGACGAGAATGAGGAAGAAAAGAATGATTCAGAAGATTCTACTGATGAAGCTGATAATCAAAAAGAAGAATCTATAGACACAGTAGATTCTGACTGATTTTAGTATTTAAAGGATGGTGTGTTAAAAAATGCAAAAAGTTGTTGAACGAGATCAAAACGTCGTTAACGAAGTTGAACGTACCAAGTGGAAAAGAATTGGATTAACTTTAGCAAAAGACTGGCGTCTTTATGTATTATTAATTCCAATGCTTGCATTCTTGATATGCTTCAAGTATTTGCCTATAAAAGGTATTTTAACAGGCTTCAAATGGGGTGAAGATGCTGATGCTCTTTATAACGCTCAATGGTGTGGTTATAAGTGGTTAGAAAATATTTTCTTTGGTAAATCAGCCCCAGTATTCTGGAGATCATTTAGAAATACATTCGTAAATAGTATGTATGGTTTAGTAATTGGTTTCCCTATTCCTATTTTTTTAGCTTTATTATTTAGTGAAGTTAAAGCATTAGGCTATAGAAGCTTCTTACAAGTATGTGCTTATTTACCTCACTTTGTATCATTAGTTGTTATTACATCAATCATTGGTTTATGGTGCGAAGGCCAAAACGGTTCATATGAAGGTGGTATGTTATATCAATTAATGACAAAGATGGGATTAACAATAATGGATGATGGTAAAACTGCATCAATTGTAACTTTACTAGCTCAACCTAAATTCTTTAGACCAATTTATCAAGTATCTGGTATTTGGGAAGGTGCTGGTTATGGTTCAATTGTTTACTTCGCTGCAGTACTTGCAATTTCACCTACAAGCTATGAAGCTGCAAGAATCGATGGTGCTTCTAAAATGCAACAAATTAGATACATCACATTCCCTGGTATGGCTCCAACATTATCAATTATGTTAATTACTCGTATTGGTCATATCTTAACAGTAGGTTATGAAAAAGTAATTCTATTAATTGGTGATAAGGAAGATGCATGGGAAACTGGTGATATCATTTCTACATTGGTATATCGTATGTCAGGAAATGGTGGAAACGTTTCTAACCCAGTTGCTCAAATTGGTATCGTAGCTGACTTATTCAATGCAATTATTGCTATGTGCTTAGTATTAGGTGCTAACGCAATTAGTAGACGTGTATCATCTACATCATTATTCTAAGAGGAGGTAATCGTAGTATGATGAAAAGACTAGATAGATCAGAGATTATCTTCAAGATCTTAGCTTATGTATTATTAACAATATTTGCTTTATGCTGTTTATATCCATTTATTTATATCGTATCTGCATCTGTTTCTGCTAAGGAAGCAGTAGATAAAGGACAAATTGTTTTGTGGCCTATTGGTTTACAATTTGATACTTATGCTCGTGTATTCGAAGAAAAGGCATTCTGGTTAGCTTATTGTAACTCATTCTATATTACAATGTATGGTACTTTAGTATCTATGCTTGTTGCAATCACTGGTGCTTATGCATTATCTAAACCAAGATTAATGTTTGGCCGTGGATTCAACTTTATGTTAGTATTCACTATGTGGTTCAATGCAGGTATGATTCCTAACTTACAAAACTTCTTAAGATTTGGTGTTACAAACCGTGAAATGTTCATTATCGCTTTAGGTTTCAGTGCTTTCAATATTATCTTATTAAGAAATTACTTTGCTGGTATTCCAACTGAAATCGAAGAAGCTGCAACAATTGATGGTGCAACTGAATTCCAAATTTTATCAAAGGTATATATTCCAATGTCTAAATCTTCAATCGTAACTGTTGCTATGTTCTATGCAGTATCACGTTGGAATGGTTATATTTGGGCATTAATGTTATTAGGTTCTGATGACCAACCTTTAACTGTTTATATTAAGGTTGAAGTTGAAAAGATTATTCAACAAGCAGATCAAGGTGCTGAATTATCTTACTCAACATATGCATTACAATATGCATTTATTGTATGTTCTATCATTCCTATCATCGTTATATATCCTAAGCTACAAAAGTACTTTGCAGCCGGTGTTAACGTTGGTGGAGTTAAAGAATAAAATAAAAAGAGATAGAAAAAGAGAAGGAGAAGAAAAAATGAAAAAAAGAAATTTCGCTTTATGCGGACTTGCCGTTGTTGCTGGTTTATCAATTGCTGGCTGTAAAAACGACGACAAACCTACTGTAAAGCCAAAACAGGCTTTCGGTACTTATGCTTATCAAGAAGCACCTGCTGATGAAAAATATGATACTGAAGCAGGAACAGTTGACATTCATTTAAACTATAATGGTCAACAAGGTATTACATACCAAGGAACAGCAACAACATCTTGGTCAAATGTAGTTAATGGTGTAACTTATGTAAAGGACACATTATTACCTACATGGGAAGCTTTTGCTTCTAAAACTAAGACAGTTATTAGAGACGCTACTGACTATACTGCAAAGAAGGATAAAGATAGTTATAATAAGGTAGTTGCTAATAACTATATGTCTGAAACATATAACAAGGCAAATGCTATCGATTTATTCTACAATACTACTGCTAATATTACTTCAATGGGTAATAGTGGTAAAGCTGTTGATTTAACTTCTTATATCGAAGCTGGTAAAATGCCTAATTTCAAGAAGTATCTAGAAAAGAACAAAGCTGTAAAAGAAGAAATCACAACAGCTTCTGGTGCTATTTACTTCACTCCATATTTCGACTCATATAATGACGTTGAAAGATGTTTAGTTATGGATACTTCAATCGTTCAAACTTTATTAGATAACGATGCTGCTGAATTCGATACAGCAAAGAAGAACGGTAAGGGTGGAGACTCTAACGTTATTACTGATGTTAAGTATACTCCATTCATCAACGCTAATTTCAACTATGGTGCTGATACAAAAGTAAAAGTATCTGTAAATGGTGTTGTTAAGGAAATTACTATTAAGCAAACTACAAATATCATTAAGCAACAAAATGAATTATTAGAAAAGGGCTGTACAGGTAAGGATTTAGCTGATCAATTCAAGGCTTACTTAAAAGAAGCATTTGGTGCAAATGTTGGTGAAGGTAAGACTTTCGCTAAGTATTCAGAAATCTTCACTGAAGAACAAGCTGCATACAATGTTGATGAATTAATCGCTTTAATGCGTGTTGCAAAAGCTAACCCAGGTTTAATTACTGGTGATCCATCTAAGGAAGTTGAAACATTATTCCCTCGTGGACAAGCTGACAACCGTGTACAAAACATTTTACACTTTGCACAAGTTTGGGGTGTATTAGGTTTAGTGTCTGAAAAGGATTTCTTATACTATTTACAAGATGGTACTGTAAATGATGCAAGAACATCTCAAGCATCTTATGATGCTTTAGACAACCTAGCTGCATTATATTCAGAAGGTTTAATTTTAACTGAATTCTACTATAAGTCAGATTCTAAAAAAGATGGTAATGCTTACTTAAATCAATTCTTTAAGAAGTCTACAACTGATTATAGCTTCGGTTTATTAGAATATGATTATGTTGCTACACAATGTGTTGCTAACGATGTACATGATGGTATCGGTACTGCTAAATCAGCTAGAAAAGCTTACACTGGTTCAGTAACTGGTATTAAGCCAATTTTAGCTCCATTAACTATGTGGCCAACTGAAGCTTCAGCTACATATAATCAAGCTTTATCTAATTTTAATGGTAAAACATTACTTCGTCACTATGATGAAAATAGATCAATTAAGGGTAACTCTTGGTGTATTCCTACAACTTCTGATAATAAAGAAGGTGCTGTAAGAATTATGGATTACTTATTCTCTGATATGGGTCTTTATATTCAAGACTTTGGTCCTGAAGCTTACTGGGCTAAGCCAAATCTTGAAGCTGGTGATACATTAGCTGATGGTTTAACTTATGATGCTAAGAAGACTTATATTGCTTCTGATGGTGGTGCAGGTCTTCCTTCTCCAGTTTTATCTAAGGCACAAAAGGCTATGATTGCTGCTACAAACTTAGACTTCTGGACATATATGAGAGGTTGTATGGGTTCTACTCATGGTATCGGTCATGAAAGAACTGGTGCTATCCAAGTACAAGCTACAAACTTCTATGGTGCTAAGGGTTATGCTGCATTAGAATCAGCTATGGCTAATGGTGTTGTTGATTTATCATTAGTTGATAAAGATGGCGACAATAATACTGGTACAGTTACATGGAATACTTCAGTTCCTGTAAACAACTATACTTCAGTTTCTTCAACTGAATCTGATAAGTATGATGCTACAGTAACATTCTGGGCACAAGAAAAAGCAAAAGCTACACCTGCTGGTTGGGTATATGCTGTTGTTAATGGTGGTTGGAATTCTTTAGGTGCTACTGCTCAATTAGGTACAACTGCTAATACAAGCAAGGAATACAAGAAGCAAGATGTTGTTGAACAAATGGATTTATTAAATAAGATTTATTTATACACTTATGCATCTTCTTTAGATAGTAATTTCCCTGTTACTGGACATTCATTTGTTCCAGCTTATGCAAAAACTACTGCATAATTAAAAAATAAAAATAGTATTATTTTAAAGTTGTGTACATGTAGGGTGATGCAATAATCACCCTACATATATACAAACTAAAGGAGGTTAAAATGAATTTTTTAACGAAACATTCTAAAGCATTTTATTATGCTTATGGTCTTTTAATAGCTGCATTAATTTTATTAGGTGTTTTCTATGCATCACAATATGCAGATATTAGAGTCGCATTTTCTCTTAATGAAAAAGGTGCTGTTGTCATAGCATCTAATACACAAGATAAGTTAGGTAATTCAAATTACTTATTATTTAAGTATTTTTCTGAAGGTGCTACAAATGGTCTTCAATCTGCAACAGGTTTCAATACTGATTTTAGTTCTTATGCTAGAGTAGTATATGATTTCCAAGTTTTATTAAGCAAAGTTAATGATTCTATTATTTTATTTGGTACACTAAGTTTAGTTTGTTTTGCTTTATTATTAGTATTATCAAATCATAATAGAAGAATTTATTATAAGAGTAATTTAATTGGTGGTATAATTTTACCTCTTATTGTTATTACTTTTAACTTAGTTTTAATTATTAAAAATTTAAATGTTATGGGTGTTTTTAGTGATAATAGCACATTATTTAATGTTGTATCTTTACTAATAGGTGATAATAAGGCTATTATGTCACAAACTAACTATAGCTCTTTACAAGGCTATTTTACTTGTACAAGTTTATCATTTATTTTATTCACTGTATTATTTATAGTTGTAATTGCTTATTCTGTATTTATGATTATTTATTCTATACTTAAATATAAAGCTACTGCAGAAGAAAGAGCAGAAATTATAAAAAAGGCGGTAACTAACAATGATTAATGAAGTTGAAAATACTAATTCTCTTAATCAAATGTCAGATCTAGAGTTTGATAAAAACTCATTAGAAATGATGCGTTATAGAGAGAATCGTTTATCTTATAATATAGGTATTATTGGTATATTTGCTAGTTTATTAGCTTGCTTTGTATGCTTAAATAGTACTAATCCCGTTACAGCTGTTGTTGTTGCAAAGGTAATGCTTAATATTGTTATTTTATTAGGTGGATTCTTATGTATTGAACAAGCGAAAGCTTATTCTAAGAAAGCATCAATCGGTTTAATAGTTTTTGGTGGCGTATGTGTTGGAAGAATTTTCTGGATTCCTTTACAATTAATCCGTTATTTTGCTCAATACAAGGCATATTTAGAAGGTAGTACTACTGATAAGAACTATGAGAATTTTTTAGGAAAAACTGTAACTAGTGCTTATGCTGCTACATCTGGTTCTTATAGATGGTTACCAGCAAGTGGCACATTTAGAGGAATTTTTGCAATTGTTTTATTAGCAATCGCTGCTGCAACATTTATTACTGCAGGTGTTATTGGTTATATTCGTTCTAAAAAGTTAACTACTTATTTAGACAGTTTAAAGGTTAAGGACTAGGAGGTAATAGGACATGTCTGCTGATGTTATTTTAAGGGATGTCAATAAGGTATATCCTAATGGCTTCCATGCTGTATATGATTTCAATATTGAAATCCAAAAAGGCGAATTTATTGTAATGTGTGGTCCTTCTGGATGTGGTAAGTCTACAACATTACGTATGATAGCTGGTCTTGAAGAAATTTCTTCAGGTACATTAGAAATTAATGGTAGAAAGGTTAATAATACTGCACCTAAGGATAGAGATATCGCAATGGTATTCCAAAACTATGCCTTATATGCACATATGACTGTTTACCATAACATGGCTTTCTCTTTAACTATTAGAAAGGTAGACCCAGTAGAAATTCATGCTAGAGTTATGAAAGCTGCTGAAATTTTAGGTCTAGTTCCATATTTAAATAGAAAACCTAAACAATTATCAGGTGGTCAACGTCAACGTGTTGCAGTAGGTCGTGCAATCGTTCGTGACCCAGTAGTATTCTTACTAGATGAACCTCTATCTAACCTAGATGCTAAGTTAAGAGGTACAATGCGTAAGGAATTAATGCAATTACATGAAAGATTAAATGCAACTTTCGTTTACGTTACACATGACCAAATTGAAGCTTTAACATTAGCTTCAAGAATAGTTGTTATGAAAGATGGTTATGTACAACAAATTGCTACACCAAAGGAAATGTTTGATAAGCCTGAAAACTTATTCGTTGCTGGCTTTATTGGAACACCTCCAATGAACTTTGCTAATGGTGTAATTGATGATAATGTTGAATACTTTGAACATATTTCTGGTATTAAATTAAAATTAACTGAACATCAACAAGAGATTTTAGGTAGCTATGCAGGAAAACCAGTTATTATGGCTTCTCGTGCTGAATATATCTTTATTGATGATGCTTCATTAGCTAAGAATCCAGATTCTACATTTGAATTAAAGGTAGATTATACAGAATTCTTAGGTGCTTATAACTTAATTTATGGTACTATTGGTGACGAAAATGTTATCGCTAAGGTATATAGTCGTGATGAAATTAAGGCTGACTCTTTAAAAGCATGTTTCGATATGGAAAGAATTCATTTCTTCGATGTTGAAACTACTAAGAGAATTAGATAAGGAGGCTCATCATGGAAAATAATAGATATGAAGAAGTAGAAAAGAAAGAAAATATAGTAGTAAGATGCTTAAAATCTTTCGGTAAGTATCTTGCTAGAGTTTGGAAAGATTTTATTGCTTCTTTTAGATATAATAATATGAAGCTTGCAGGATGGTTAATTGCTGTTCCTGGTATCTTCATTGGTTTCTTCTTAAAGTGGCATTATCCTGCTGTAATTGCAATGACATTTAAACATGGAACATTTGATGAATATACTGGTGAAATTGTTCAAGTTAATGAAATTGGTTTTGATTATACTGGTATAATTCTATTTATCTTAATGTTATGTGGTATTCTAAATATTTTCAGTGCTGCATCTGTTATTGGTAAAAAGAATTTAGGATCAGTTGTTAGGGCAACTATTTTCACTGGTTTAATCACAATTGCTGGTGGTTTATACTTATTTGCTATTTTCTATTTCAATTCTTTAGTTCAAAAAGGTGTAATCACCGTTACAACTGATGAATCAGCTTGGAGTATTTGGGATGAAAATTATTTCATTATGTCAATTATTTCAATTATTGTTTCAATGGTTTGTGCAATTGTTGGCTGTATCTTAGGATTTATTAATTACGATAGAACTTACGAAAAGGTTGATAGATAATGAAAAAAGAAGTACAAGACATTAATGATGTTGATCCTTATAAGGTAGATAAGCTTTCAAAGGTTCCATCTTGGTTAATCGTTCTTATACTAAAATATTGGGCAGCTGCGGCTGCCATTTATTTTATAGGAATGGATAATACTTTAATCAACTGGTCTGATACAGATGCAAAAGCTGCAACTACTAATGGTTTAGATGCTGTTGCATATGGTATGACTCAGGCAATGATTTTAACAATTTTATTTGGTCTATTCTTGGCAATATTTTCAAATTATATTGTAAGACCATTTGTTAGAATGATGTATAATAGAAGAAATAATACATTCCGTTATAATATGGTTAATGTTAGAGGCTTTAAGTCTTTCTTATTAGCTTTATTATATAATATGCCACTTTCTTTCTTGCTTACTATTATAGTTGTATGGATGGGATATTATGGACTTGTTCTAGACCCTTTTGGAACAACTGGTGGAACTGGTGTTGAACCATTTTCTTATGCACTAGTATATATTATTGTTGATGCGTTCTTTGTATTCATTAAGGACTTAATTGTTTATGCCCATGAGCGTGCAAAGTACAATCGACAAATGAGGAGTGAATAAAATGGACTTTAATATTTTATTTAAGAGCTCAACAAGTGTAACTTTAGAGCTTTTAAACAATGATATTTATTTAACACAAGAATATTCTTTATTCTTAAACGATGAATTATATTTAGAAAAACAAGAAAAAAATGTTGTATCTATTTTCAATCTTAAGCCTGATACAGAATATAAGGTTGAAATTAAACAAGGTAATGAATCTAAGGTTAAGACTTTTAAAACAGATTATGAATTTGTTTGTCTTAATGTTTTAGATTTTGGTGCTAAGGGTGATGGTGTATCTTTAGATACATCATTCATTCAGGCTGCGATTTTAGCATGTCCTGATCAAGGAAGAGTATATTTCCCTTTAGGAACTTATTATACTGGTCCTTTATTCTTAAGAAGTAATATTACAATTGAACTTGCAAAAGGTGCTCGTCTACTTGGTGATATTGATCGTAATCATTATCCTATTTTACCTGGCGTAAGATATACTTCTGATGAAAAGGATGAATATAATTTAGGTTCTTGGGAAGGAAATCCTCTTGATATTTTTGCTAGTATCTTAACTGGTATTAATGTTGAAAATGTGAAAATTATTGGTGAAGGTGTTGTTGATGGTAACGCATCTAATTCTGATTGGTGGGTTGATGTTAGAACAAGACGTATTGCATGGCGTGGTAGAGGTTTATTCTTAAATCACTGTAATAACGTAAGTCTACAAGGTATAACAGTAACTAATACACCATCTTGGAATTTACATCCATATTTTTCTGAAAATTTAAAATTTATTGATTTAAAATTAGTTAATCCAAAGGATTCACCTAACACAGATGGATGTGACCCTGAATCATGTAAAAATGTTGATATCATCGGTGTATATTTTTCTGTAGGTGATGATTGTATCGCTATTAAGAGTGGTAAGATTTATATGGGTAGAAAATATAAGAAGCCTAGTGAATCATTTAACATTAGAAATTGTTCAATGAACTTTGGTCATGGATCTATCGTTTTAGGTAGTGAAATGTCTGGCGGTATTAAGGATATTACTGTTTCAAATTGCTTATTCCATCAAACAGATAGAGGACTACGTATTAAAACAAGACGTGGTAGAGGTAAAGATGCAATCATTGATGGCATCACCTTCAAAAATATTAAAATGACTGAGGTTTTAACACCATTAGTTATTAATATGTTCTATTTCTGTGATCCAGATGGACATACTGAATATGTATATTCAAAGGAAAAACTTCCTGTTGATGATAGAACTCCATATTTAGGTAAATTTGTTTTCAAGAACATCGAATGTAAGGATGTCAATGTTGCGGCAGGAACATTCTATGGACTTCCAGAAGCTCCTATTAAATCTATTGAAATCGAAAATGTGTCATTCGATTATGCAAAAGATCCAAAAGAGGGAAGACCTGCAATGATGGATGGATTAGATCCTATGAAGGGTAAGGGCTTAATTTTTAACTATGTTGATGAGGTTAAGCTTAAAAATGTCACTTTTAATGGATTAAAGGATAAAGAAATTGAAACTGTTTCAGTAAACAAAATAACAAAATAAGAAATCGCTCCTATTAAAAGGAGCTTTTTTTATGTTATAATTATTTTATGTGGGGGATTTATATGATAGATTTAAAACAATATGGAAATGAGGATTTTAGATTATTTCAAAAAAAGTTAATTCCTGATACACATTATGAAATATTAGGTATCTATTCTAATAAGCTTAAGGAATTAGCTAAAGAGAATAAGAATAATCTAGATTATTTAAAAGAAGAACATCATTATTTAGAAGAATATCTTTTACATGCCCTAATTTTAGGCCATTTAAAGGATTTTAATTATATTATTGATAATTTATCTACATTTGTCTATAAAATAGATAATTGGGCTTTATGTGATACTTTATGCGCAAATTTAAAGATAACAAATAAGCATATGGATGAAATGCTAGAATTTATTTCAAAATATAATAAAGATGGCTATTTAAAAAGATTTTATATTGTAATGCTTAAATGCTATTATGTTAAAGAAGAGTACTTAAATTTAATATTTAATGAATTAGATAAAATAAAGTCAGATGACTATTATATTAATATGGCCGCAGCTTGGTTGTTATCAGAATGCTTTATCAAATATCCAAATGAAACTTATGAATATATGAAAAAATCAACTTTAAATGATTTTGCCTTTAATAAGGGAATATCTAAAATTCATGATTCATTTAGAGTAAGTGATGATTTTAAATTAAAGGCTAAGGCATTAAGGAGAAAAAATGATACAGGAAATAAATAATCATAAATATAATTTATATTATAAAGATATTAAACCTTGTGATGATGATTATGTATTATGCTATAAAAAAGGCTTAGTAATACTTAATAAGGATAAATCATTAATTAAATATAGAGATGTTTTAAATAAAAAGGTTAGATTTGGATTTATGATTGATGATAAGCCATATTTTATTTTGCTAGAATCAATTGATAAATATGAATTTCCAATCAATGTTTTTAGAGAGTTTGAACCAAAATATTTAGGATATATAATTATTACAGGATATCATTTATATAATTTTTATATGAATAATATCTATTGTGGAAGATGTGGTAATGAATTTATTCATTCTACAAATTTAAGAAGCTTAAAATGTAGTTGTGGTAATGAATTATTTCCAACTATTGCCCCTGCAGTAATTATTGGATTATTAAATAAGGACCATACAAAAATTATGCTAACAAAATATGTTAAAGGTATTAATTACGCACTTGTTGCTGGATATAACGAAATTGGAGAAACGCTAGAAGATACAGTTAAGCGTGAGGTAAAAGAAGAGGTTGGCTTAAATGTTAAAAATGTTAAATATTATAAGAGCCAACCATGGGGATTATCAGGATCAATTCTTGCAGGATTTTGGGCAGATATTGATGATTTAGATGATGAACCAAAGCTTGATACAAGTGAATTAAAATTTGGTAAGTGGTTTTTACCTAGCGAAATAGACATTTCAAATGATGGTGTATCACTAACAAGAGAAATGATAGAATATTTTAAGAATGGAAATGAAATAAATTTATGATGAGATTAGATAAAATGCTAGCCCATATGAATTATGGTACTAGAAAAGAAGTAAAAGAATTAATTAGAAAAGGATATGTGTTAGTCAATGGTGAGGTTATAACAGATGATGACTTCAAGGTTGATGAGATAAATGATGAGGTAATTATAGCCGATGAAAAGGTTCAATATAAGGATAAGGTTTATATTATGCTTAATAAACCTGATGGCTATATTTCAGCAACATATGATTCAAAGGACCCCACAGTAATTGATTTAATAGATGAATATAATTATATGGATATCTTCCCTGTTGGAAGACTTGATAAGGATACGCATGGCTTATTATTAATCACAAACGATGGTGATTTGGCTCATAATTTATTGAGCCCTAAAAAGCATGTTGATAAAAAATATTTCTTAAAATATGATGGAATTATTACAGAAAAAGGTATTAAAGCTTTTGAAGAAGGAATCATTTTAGATGATGGATACAAGACTATTCCAGCTAAATTAATTGATTTAGGCAATAATGAAGCATATGTAATAATTAAAGAAGGAAAGTTCCATCAGGTTAAAATTATGATGGAAAAAATTAATTGTAAGGTTACATATTTAAAAAGAGTTGAATTTGGTTCATTGAAGCTAGATGAGACTTTAGAAGAAGGTAAATATCGTTTATTGACAGAAGAAGAATTAAATAGTTTACGAAATTAAAAAAATGGAGATATCGCTTGATATCTCCATAATTTTTTTATAATTGTGTTTTATACATTTTGATTTTAGGCTAAAAAAATAGCTGTTGTCAATTGATAAAATTAAAGAAACCCTTTTTAAAAAATAAATATAAAAAAAATTACAATTTTTTTAAAAAAAATGACGAAATGTGATACAATAAAATTATGTTTAAGGAAGGTGATTCATATGGCAAAGAATCCTCAAATGAATGATTATTTAAGCTATTTACCTGAAGGAACAGCAAGCGATAAGGTTACAAAAGGCTGTCTTGTTTTAGAGGGTGGCGCATTTAGAGGCATTTATACTTCTGGTATATTAGATTATTTAATGCAACATGACATTAATTTTGAATGTGTAGTTGGTGTTTCAGCTGGGGCATTGAATGGTGTTAATTATGTAGCTGGCCAAATCGGTAGAGCTGCAAGCATTAACCTAAGATATAGAAACGACCCAAGATATGTTGGAAGAAAATGCTATGCAACAAATGGTGGTGTAATAGGCTTCGATTTCATTTTAGGTGATATGGAACATATTCCTACATTAGATGTTAAAAGATTAATGTTTGGTGGAAGAAGATTTGTTGCGGCAGCATCAAATATGGTTACTGCAAAAACTGATTATTTTGAAAATAATGATACAATCGAAAGACTTTATAAGGGCGTCCAAGCATCAGCTACTATGCCTTATATTTCAAAGCCTGTTATGATTGATGATGTACCATATTTAGATGGTGGCTGTATCGCAAGAGTTCCATATCAATGGGCAATTGATCAAGGATATGAAAAGATTGTTGTAGTTAGAACAAGAGATTTAGCTTATAGAAAAAAGCCTAACTATGAAAGAAGATATATGTTTACAAAAAGAATCTTTTCTAAATATCCTGAATTCGCCGAAATCATTGCTCATAGCCATGATGGATATAATAAGGAATGTGATGAATTAGAAAAGCTAGCAAAGGAAGGAAGAATTTTTATGATTGCTCCTTCAAAGCCTATCACAATCGGAAGATTAGAAAAGGATGTTGATAAGCTTGCTAAGCTATATAATGATGCATTAATAGATGCTGGAGATTATTATCCAGATTTATTGAAGTATTTAAATGAAAAATAAACCTATAAATATTATTAATATTTAGGGCAGAAAAAAAGTGTTGAACACTGAAATAATTGTGATATAATTGTATGCGGAGTGATTTTTTATGAGAATTGGTCTATTGACTTCTGGTGGTGACGCTCCTGGTATGAACGCTACTATAAGAGCTGTTGTTCGTGCTGCTATCCATTACGGTGATAAAATATTTGGAATTTATGATGGCTATAAAGGCCTAGTTGAAGGAAAAATAGTTGAGTTCACTAGAAAAGATGTATCTGAAATCTTAAGTAAGGGTGGCACTATTTTGGGAACAGCTAGATTACCTGAATTTGCATATGAAGCTGTTAGAAAACTTGCTGTTGATCAGTTAAAAAAGCATGATATCGAAGCTTTAATTTGTATTGGAGGCGATGGTACCTATACAGGTGCTATTAGACTTCATGAAATGGGAATCAAAACAATTGGTATTCCTGGAACTATTGATAACGATATTGCTTCAACTGATTTTACAATTGGATTTTCAACTGCTTTAAATACTGCATGTGAGGCAATCGATAAATTAAGAGACACTTCATCTTCTCATCAAAGATGTTCAATCATTGAGGTTATGGGAAGGCATTGTGGTGATTTAGCATTATATTCTGGAATATGCTGTGGTGCTGAATATATCATAACTAATGAAACAGGGCTTGATAAAGAAAAGCTATTAAATGATTTAAAAGAAAATCGTTTAGCTGGTCGTCGTCATGCTATTGTTGTAATATCAGAGAACATGACAAATGTTCATGAATTAGCTAAAGAAGTAGAAGCATTCACAGGTTATGAATGTCGTGCTACTGTTTTAGGATATGTTCAAAGGGGAGGAACTCCAACCCCTGAAGATCGTTTACTTGCCGCAAGGTTAGGTAAATATGCTGTTGACCTTTTAAAAGAAGGTGTAACAGGAGTTGCGGTAGGTGTAAGAAATAATGAACTTGTTAATACACCTATTGAAAAAGCATTAGCCATGACAAATGAGCCTAATGCAGAATTATTTGATGTTGTTAATAAAATATCATAAACGAAAGAGGGATTATTTAAATGAAAAAAACAAAAGTTGTATGTACAATTGGTCCAGCTTCTGAACAAAAGGACTTCTTAGAAGGCTTAATCGGCACTGCTGGTATGAATGTTATGAGAATGAACCTTTCTCATGGTGATCATGTTGAACAAGGTTTCAGAATCAAAAACGTTAAGGCTTTAAATGCTGAAAAGGGTTGGTTTACAGGTATGATCCTTGATACAAAGGGTCCTGAAATCAGAACTGGTTATTTAGAAAATGATGAGCCTGTTATGATTCATAAGGGTGATGTAATCAGAATCACTATGGATTATTCTTACTTAGGAAATGCAAAGAAGATTGCAATTTCTTACCCAGGTTTATATGATGATATTTCTGTTGGCGGAAGAATCTTAATCGAAGATGGTTGCTTAACATTAGTTGTTAAGGAAAAGGATGAAACTCACAAGGAATTAGTTTGTGAAGCACAAAACGACAGAAAGTTAAAGAATAAGAGAAACTGTAATGTTCCAGGCGTAATCTTAAATATGCCTTATATCTCACCAAAGGATAAGGACGATATCGAATTCGCTTGTGACCAAGATCTTGATTTCATCGCTGCTTCATTCGTTAGAAGACCAGATGATATTAAGCAATTAAGAGCATTAC
>JAEEGL011142171.1_pt1 | contig 20912 bp, 21 predicted proteins | sample 9134231 | NCBI WGS metagenome assembly JAEEGL01 (sample SAMN16246548, study PRJNA631951) | gut metagenome | biome: gut microbiome; feature: rumen; material: fiber-attached | host: Bos | place: Iran: Karaj | collected 2018-10
CTCCGGCTCTGGCAAATGAAGCCCTGTCATCCTCCAGAGCTTTTTCCATCTCTGTAAGCATGACATCAGTATGACGTGGATCATGATGTACGAACATGATCTTTTTGGCATTGCTTTCCTCCAGCAGTCGCATTCCTTCTGTGACAGTGGAATGCCCGTATCCCCTCATCCTGCCATATTCTTCCTCTGTATATTGCGCATCATAAAGTATCAGATCCGCATTCTTTGCAAACTCAGCCAGTTCCTTCTGTTTTTCTTCCGTATGCTCATGATCCGTGGCGTAGACAAGAGACTTACCCTCATGATCCAGACGGTATATCGTGGAACCTCCGGGATGATTTGCCTCCATTCCGCTCACTCTGATGTCCCCTATCATGAACGGAAACTCCGGCTCATGAAATACCGGTTCTGAAGGATAGACATCAAGCCCTACAGGCCATAAGGGCGGATTCATAAGACATGATAGCTGCTCTCCTGCCGTCAGCCCGTTCCTTGTCTTAAGGTATATATCAATTTTTCTTTCTGAAAGAAAAAGAGGGGACAGCGGTATCCCCATTATATGATCCACATGGGAATGTGTCAGCAATAAAGACACCGGACGGTCTCCCACATCCGGCGCATGCAAAAGCCCGCTTCCCGCATCCAGAAATACAGCCCCGGAATCCGCCTCTGCCAGTAAGCATGAGGTACTGCCTCCGAATATGGAAAACTCTTCTCCGTCAACCGGGATCGAACCCCTGACACCAAGGATCGTTATCTTCATCTTTTATATTCCTGCTTCCATTACCCAATTTATCGCAAACCTATTATATTTTACCGTTTTTCAGCCTCAATTTCAATCCCTTTTGCCCCTTGCATTTATTCCCTCTGTCAGCTATAATAAACAGGCTGTATGCAGACGTATCGAAGTGGTCATAACGGGGCGCACTCGAAATGCGTTTGCCCTCCGGGGCACGAGGGTTCGAATCCCTCCGTCTGCGCTGACCATCCGGAAGAGCCTTTCCGGATGGATTTTTTTAAACTATGGAGGTGAGCATATGGATATCCTGATAGTTGTTGACATGCAGAAGGACTTTATTGACGGAAGCCTCGGCACAAAGGAAGCACAGGCTATAGTAAGCAATGTTGTCGATAAAGTTAAGAATTTCAACGGAAAAGTCTTTTTTACCCGTGACACCCACCATGAAGATTATCTGAATACTTTTGAGGGAAAGAATCTGCCCGTTGAGCACTGTATCAAAGATACGGCAGGCTGGGCTGTCTGTGATGAGTTAAAAGCTCTCAGTGAAACTGCGACGATAGTCGACAAGCCCACCTTCGGCTATACCGAATGGAAAAACCTTATACCTGAACAGCCCGATTCTATAGAAGTATGCGGCCTTTGCACCGATATCTGCGTGATCAGCAATGCCCTTATCCTTCGCGCGATCTACCCCGAGGTACCTATGACAGCTGACAGCCGCTGCTGCGCAGGTGTTACTCCCGAAAAGCATGAAGCAGCATTAAACGTGATGGAAAGCTGCCAGATAAAGGTAATAAGATAACGGCAGGTCGTTTCTATGACTATCGATGCATATATTAATCCTGATTTCGGATGGAAAGAGAAGCTGATCTTTCTGCTGGTCACACTTTTGGGGGTAGTGATCTGTATTCTGCTTATAACTACAGCTGTTGCGATCTCTGTTTCCCTCATGAAAGCGGAAAGTTTCAAAAAGAAAAAGGAGTTTTACGAGCGCGCTCATAACCGGGTCCAGCTTTTTTATGAAATGATCATCTCGGGCACTTCCGTGCTTTCTTTTTCCTGCGCTTATGTGATCATCAACCATATATATGCAAAAGCTAAGGATCTGGGAGAAACTGTTTCTCCCGGGCTTGATGCTTTTCTGAACCTCTGGTCTCAGGGAAAAGACTTTATCCTTCTTCTGCTCATATGTTTGTCGTGTTTTCTGACCTCTCTTCTGGACAGGCTTGTGATCCCCTTAAAAAAAGCAGACCGTAGCGAGAAAGCATGTGTCAGAATGCTTGCTATGTTTTACTGCATACTAATACTGATCCGTCTTAACAATATAGGTGACGAAAGTGAATACAGTCCCGTAATGATCTACTATCTCGGACTCATTGTCGGACGTTTTGTCTATTTTGATGCTTCCCTGAGAGATTTCCTGCAAGCACTGTGGAATATGTTTAAGAAGATTTATCTGCTGATCCTGGGGCTTGCGCTAACCGGTCTTTTATGCCTTTTCGGCTTCCGCATGGAATACCTGCTGGAAAAGAACTATTATATCGTAGGCGCTTTTTACACCCATCTTTTTATGCTGACAGCTGTTTTCATACTTCATCATTCACATATCCTTTCCCTGTTTATCAGAAAACCCAAGGATGAAGTCGACGAAGAAGAATATGATTATGATGAAGATGAATATGATGAAGAAGAGTATGACGAAACTGTTCAGGATCTGTGATGCGGCAGCTTAAGCATTGCCGTAAATGCTATTATCACACCCGCTGCACACACTGCCGTTCCCATTATCAGCATGGGTTTTATCCCGAAATTATCAAGTATGACTCCGCTTAAAAGATTTGAAAACACACCTCCGACAGTGATGGCGCTGGTTACGTATGCCTGCCCTTTGACCTGATCCAGTTCTTCCATCGTATTGCTCACGTAATAAGCAGCCGCCGGTATGAATACGGCATATGCAAACAATTGAAAGCTCTGGCTTACATACATTCCTATCATATCAACGGCAAAGATCAGTATCAGTATCTTAACAAAGAATGCCACTCCCGATACCAAAAGCAGCTTATCCGAAGATACTTTCTTTAGTATATATCCGAATAATGCCATTACCGGCAGCTCAAGTATGGCTTGCAGAAAGTTTGCATAACCGAGTTCTGCTTCTCCACCTCCAAGATTCCTGATTATCTGTATCATAAAATCGTTTATCATGTTATGGGCAAAATAGAAACAGACGGTTCCTGCCAAGAATACCATAAAGGCAGGATAAGTGCGTGCAAAATCAACAATATTATTATGAGCTTTTCCTTCAGGAGCAGAAGTTTTACTGTCATCGGACAGATCAGTGTCCGTGTGCCTGACTGCCGCCGGCTTTTTGAATGTATATATCAGAACAGCTGAGATCGCCATAACTGCCACATTGATACTGAGCAACAGGTTTACCCCGAAGCTTTCTACTGCTCGTCCCACAAACATTGATGTAATTGCGAACCCGGCCGATCCCAGTCCTCTGGCAAGTCCGTAATTGATGCTGCATCCTGCTTTTTGATATTCAAAGCAGAGAGCAGTCATCACCGGCTGATAAGCAAACTGTATCATGTATATCACAACATATACGACGAATATAATTGCCTTGATATCATGAGCAGCCATTAGTATCAGGGATCCTGCAAGTATTGTGAGCACGGATATAAGGATAAAACGCCGGTTAGTCAGCCAGCCCGGTTTATCTATGATACCGGCAACATATGGCTGACTTACGGCAGAAGTAATATTGGCTATGGCAAGCAGTACGCCCACCTCAGTATTCGTAAAGCCATGTGCCAACAGGTACACGGCCGCGCATGCATGTATCGTACAAAATGCCGCAAAGTATGCAACATTTAACAGGATATATCTTAGTGTCCATGTCCCTTTTACTGACATAACGCCTCCCTGATCACTATAATGATCCTTTTATCTGAGACTTCTCAGATACTCCTTATGCTCATCGCTTACTCTGTAACTCTCTATTGACTTCTGGATAGCCTTCTTATGTACCCATTCATCAAGTCTTCTGTCTTCGATGAAGCTTATGCACTCATCATATCTCTTTGCCAGCGCTGTCGCAAAATACCAGGCTACCATCATCTTAAGATAATAGTCATCTCCTTCTTTTGATGCCACCAGTTCGGGATATTCTTCTTTAAAGTCCTCTCCCAGAAACTCATTCATCAGCATGCGTATGCCGAAACGCGCGGTATATACATGATCGGATGCGATCCACTTCTTTATGTATGGAAGAAGTTTTTCATGATTTTTCTTAAATACCTTCGGTGATGACTGGTCCGAAACCGGCCAGCAGTCCACATACGGAAGGAAGTCTTCCACGGCCTTTACGCACTCGTCAAAATCTTTTATCAATGCGATGACAAAGAAGTGTACCAGGTTTTCCTCATAATACTTATGCGGCAGATCCTTCAGGAACTCATCTCTTTTACTGCTTTCAAATACCTCTTTTGCTATGCTCCTCATCTGCGGCGTCTTAACACCAAGTATAGTGTCAGCAGAAATATTCGGAACCAGCTTAGCCTGAAACTCCTTATACTTATCATCCTTTACAGCCTTCAGTTTCTTGTAAACGTTCATCTTAACCTCCGATCACTTTCAGAGTGTATTCCCCTCTCTCGTATCCATAGCCATCTCCGGCATCTTCATAGAACTCATATGATGCATCTTTACCAAAACGCTTCCACTCGATTTCAGCTGTCTGCTCCTCCGTAGACAGTGCCTCTTTCGCAAGGGGGATCAGGCTGCCGCCCCTGACAAACAGCGGGATCTCATCAAGTTTAGCGCTGACGGCGCTTTCGCTTCCTCCCTCATGCTTCTCTCCGGTGTAGAAGTCATACCAGTCACAGCCCGCAGGAAAATAAATTCTTCTCTGTTCTGCTCTGTCTTCCTTTGCATTCCCGTTCTCTTCATAATACATGGGTTCCGTTACGGGACATACCATCAGACTTTCTCCGAACATGAACTGATCCGTGATATCCCAAGTCTTTTTATCATCGGTAAAGTCAAAGGCCAGCCATCTGATCAGAGATCTGTCTTTCAGCCATACCTTTCCTGCTTCCGAATAAATATACGGCATAAGTCTGTAACGCAGCTTATTTGCCTTAAGCAGGGCATCATAGAATTCCCCTTTGAAATTCCAGAGTTCTCTCCTGCAATCCGTTCCGTGAGCACGAAACATGGGAAGAAAAGCGGCATACTGATACCATCTCGTATATAACTCGCAATACGCAGGATCATCCAGGGTCTCATCATACTTACCCTTCCAATACCAGAAATCACCCTGCTTCACAAAGAATGCGCCTATATCCATGGTCCAGAAAGGAAGACCTGATGCGCAGAAATGCAAACCTATCGCTATCTGATTTCTGTAGGTATCCCAGCTGGCGTCGGTATCTCCCGACCACATCACTGTTCCGTAACGCTGCTGCCCGGTATATGCACTGCGGGTAAGGTTAACGACACGTTTCTCCTTTCCTTCTTCATACATCACCCTGCGCTGATTCTCATATATACCCATGGCATGATATAAGGGGAAACTGTCACAGAATTCGTAAGGCATCCTTAAGCCTGCCTCGTCACAGAATGCCCTGTACATATCTCCTTCTTCCATGCGTATCTTATGGCCCCATTCGGGTGTGAAAGGTTCAGAGCTGTCGCACCACCAGGCATCTGTCCCGTAGGAAAAATGTGTTTTTGAAAGCTGGTCAAAGTACAACCTCCTCGCCTCTTCGTTAAAGGCGTTATATACCGAACATGCCGGAAGGAAAAGTTTCCTTTCCGCAAACTCCTTATGGTCCGGAGTATTCGAAGCCATCGTAGGCCATAAAGAGATCATAAAATGAACATGTTCATCATGGAGTTTATCTATCATGGCCTTGGGATCAGGGAAACGCGAAGCATCATAAGATTTCTGTCCCCACTCTCCGTCAGACCAGCTGATCCAGTCAAGCACTATGCAGTCCATGCCTATACCAAGATCACGTGACTTCTTTACTGTTTCCTCTATTTCTTTCTGTGTTTCGTATCTTTCCTGAGACTGTACATAGCCGAAGGCCCATCTCGGCAGAAGTGAAGCTTTTCCTGTCAGACTGCGATAGCCTGCTATCACTTCATTCATGCTGCCTGCAATGAAATAATAATCAAGCTGCTGATCCGCTTCAATATATAAATATGTTCCCTTTTCATTATCATTAAAGATCATGGGGCTGTATGTATCAGTCAGTATCCCGTAGCCTCTCGTGGATACGAACATGGGAACGGCTATCTTTCTGTTGCCCTGATGAATATACAGCATATGTCCTCTCAGTGATGCAAAACCTTTTTCCTGCTGACCCAGACCGTATATAGCCTCATCTCCCAGTTCAAAATTGAAACGTATATGATAACTCTTTCCGGCAGCTGTTTTCTCCGGCTCTTCCAGCACTTCTTTTTTCCCGTCGGCTGTTTCTATTATCCTTGTCTTCTGTCCGGCATCCGACAGTCTGTAAGTTTCGAACTCCTCAAACTCCTTTGGTTCATCTGCTCTTTCTTTAAACAGACTCTTTCCCGTTTTATCCTTAAATGAAACAGCTCCGCTGTTTTTATCAATGTATATTTCCAGCCCGGGAAGAAGCAGCATTATCACGCTGTCTGTTTCCTCATGCTTCCAATCCGCATAACTGTCTTTATTTATCACTCCCGGTTTCTCTATAGTTGAAAGCTCAGCATTTACTGTACTTACTACTCTTACGATACTATCCGTCTTTGGTTCCAGAACAGTCAGGCCCGAAGCTGAAAACAGATAAAGAGCGTTATCTTTTCTTTCAATTTTCTTTATCCTTCGTGATAAAGGACTTACGGCTGTAAGCATTTTCTACCTCCTAAATGATCATCTCTTATCCGAGGACTTTAGCTGCATATGAGCAGCTCGGAATGATCCGGTTTTTATTACGTTCGGCTTCCTGTACCACAGTGTACACAAGTCTCTTTGCTATACCTTTACCACTGAAAGCAGGATCGACTTCTGTGTGATATATCACCCAGCCTTCTTCGCTTTCTTCGTAATCACACTCACCTATCAGTATCTCACCGCTGTATGCAGCACTGCGATGAGCATCCGCTTCGAACATGATACGGATAAAATGATTATAGACACAGCTCAGTGCGCCTGACGGACATTTTGAAACAGCCTGCCATACCTTATCCGTAGGCGCATCATTTATATTTATCCATGGACGCCTTGTTATATCAAAGGCTTCAGGGCAGCCTGTCACACATTTTTTTTCGTGCCTGCATTTTTCCGAATCCCAGAACACCGAAATATCTTCATTTTCATATAATCTGTGCATGATCTTGTCCCCGCCTCAATGAAAAGCTATCACCTTGTCATAATCATAACCGCGATCCGGTGTGTAGTTCCTCTTCGTTAAGCTGAAGTATACTACGGCATTTTTCTTCAGTGTGATCGAAACCGTAGCTGTATCTTTTTCCGCATTAATGATACTGCTGTTTACAAGAGGCTGTGCTGCACTCCTGATAAGCTCCGTTTCTTCTTTGGTCGGATAAGCGGGTTCACCCATATCATGCCATACCTTCAAAGGATTGCAGCAGCTCTCATCGACCGTCTTCGTAATAAGCGTATACTCTCCTTTATCTTCGGGCTTAAGCGATAATTCTGTATCAAAGTCATCTTCGTCAATATTCCAGAGGATGCCCGCATAGCCTTTTTCATTCTTAACGATAACTGAATGATCATCCCTGTATACGCAGTCCGTTCCGAAAAGCTTCAGCTGCTTATAGAAATAAAAGGTCCAGAAAGTAGGCTTGGGTATATTGTCTGCTGCTACCATACCGAAACCGCCATGGAAAAGCGAGTACTGTACGCCCTGCTCCTCAAACACATCACCGAAGGTCCAGTAAGAATAGGTTTCGTTCACATCACCGAGTCCTGACAGCTGTCTTGCCAGATAAGCTGCATTGATATTCGTGTCATGGATGACACCCCTGGGTGTATATGAAGTACTGAACTCCGTCAGGTGTATAGGCAGGCCTTTAAATTCTTCATAGGAATCCACTATATCTCTTGTGGACTTAAGATTATTAAAACGCATTTCCTGATCTTCCAGTTTTGAATAATCGTAATGCCCTATCCTCTCAGGAAATTCTACCGTGTAATGATGCCTGGTGATCCTGTCCGGACGTATGCCTTCTTTTTTGCAGAAATCAAGAAAAGCCTTGATCCATTCGGCATCCCTGACGCCGCAGATAGCCGGGCCTCCTACTTTAAAGCGGTTGTCATATTCTTTGATCGCCGTAAAGCTTTCCTTGAACAGTTTGAAGTATTCTTCCATATCCGCCTTGTACCAGAAACCGGGAAGATTGGGTTCATTCCATACTTCTATAGGCCAGTCAGTTACTTCCTCACCATATCTTTCTTTAAGATGCTTAAGAAGCGCGACCACCATATCAGTCCATTTTTTATACTCCTTCGGAGGCGTGGTATTACCCTTCCAGTAAAATATGGTCTGGCTGCCGCTTGCCAGCTGTCCCGGCATAAAACCGAGTTCCAGATACGGTCTGATATTGAGCTTTAAGTAACTGTCAAATATTCTGTCTATATATGTGTAGTTATACTCGACTTTCGTTTCTCCGTTCTCTTCATATTCATGATATATAGCCACATCATCAGAAAAAAGTCCGTGTCCTCTTATATAGGAAAAGCCTATCATTTCCTGAACATACGCTAGTTCTTTCAGATACTCTTCCGTAAGAGCCAGTCCCAGACGTCCGGTTCCTACGCAATGATCTACGTTATTGTTAAAAACGGCTCTGTTATCCGGATCCACAACTATCTTTTTCGTATTCATGTTCTTTACTCCTTTCAATTTTCGTGAATTCTGCCAAGAGTATAACAGATACAAAATACCAAAACTACGCAAAATTCGGCCTGAATCGCCTAATCTTTGCTATACAGGATATTCAAAATGTGCTATTCTGATATAGGGTCTGAAAGAACTTCAGGACCACTTATGACAATTAACGGAGGATAAACACTATGGATGTCAAAGCAAAAGTTGAAGAGATCGTAACCAAAGTAAAATCGGATCCGAAAATGATGGAAGCTTTCAAGAACGATCCCGTTAAGACGGTTGAGAAGCTGGCAGGTGTGGATATACCCGATAATATAGAAGACCAGCTTGTAAGCGGAGTAAAGGCCAAACTTACCGCAGGTAAGCTTGGTGATCTGGTAGATAAGGCAAAAGATCTTTTCTGAAATTAAGACCTGTGACGGGCTGCGGTCCATCACAGGTCTGTTTTCTTACAGTATTCTTCAAGTTTCATGCAGAGCGCAGCATAATCATTGATAAAGGCTATAGCATTCTCGTTAATAAAAGCAGTATCCCCATCCCTGGCTGCAAACTCATGCAGTTTTGCCCTTTCACTGAATTCCATAAGTCCTATGGTCGCCATCGAACTCTTTATCGCATGGGAATCTATTCTGTAGGTTTTGATATCCTTTTCCTCGAGGCTCTTTTTCATCCTCTCCACGCGTTCAAAACCCTCATTAACTATATCGCCTATGATCTCTTTGAGTAGTTCCTCATCTCCGCCGCAGTGCCTGAGTGCAGTTTCACGATCCATACCTTCGAAAGCGGTATTCCCCCCGGCTTCCGCTGTTTTCTCTTCACTCTCCGGCCTGTCGGTCTCTTCCTTCACTTTATCCGGGGGAAGCATTTTCTTTACAGTCTCTTCCAGAACGCCTGAATCCAGTGGTTTTGCAAGATAATCATCAAAGCCCTCATTGATATACATCTGACGACTCCCCGCAACTGCATTTGCAGTAAGGACGACTGCTTTTGTATCTTTATTCTGCGATAATTCGTCATTTCTGATCAGGTGAAGGGTCTCTATGCCGTCGGGCTCAGGCATCATATGATCAAGAAGTATGAGATCATATTTTTTCTCTTTGCAAAGCTCTACCGCACGTTTGCCCGTATTGCACAGATCCGGAACTATGCCGTTTCTCTTAAGAAACAGTTTTACTATCGTAAGATTGGACTGATTGTCATCAACCGCAAGTATCTTTGCTTCAGGAGCAGTAAAGCTGCATGAGGCGGCATCTGTATTCTGTTCATTTCTGTGCCCCATAAAGTCCGCACTTAGAGCCTCTTTACTCTTATATTTCACAGGCAGCTTCACCCAGAACTCTGATCCGGCTCCGTATTCACTCTCTACGCCGAGTTCTCCCTTCATCGAATCAACTATGCTCTTAACAATGGCAAGTCCGAGTCCGGTGCCTTCTATATTGATATTTGCCTTTACATCCGCTCTTGAAAATGCTTCAAACAGCTCTCCCTGGTCTTCCTTGCGTATACCTTTACCGGTATCGCAAACGATAAGGCTTAAATTATAGCCGTTCTCAGTATATTCACCGCCAACCTTTAGTGTAATGCATCCCTTATCAGTATATTTGACTGCATTATTCATCAGATTTACCAGTATCTGTCTGATCCTGAACTCATCACTGATCAGTGCTTCCGGCACTTCTGAGCTTATCTCTGTCTTGAGCTCAAGTGCTTTCTCCTCCGCTCTTTCCTTTATAAGAGATATGACATCGTACAACATATCCGACATATGAAATTCCGCTTCTTTGATCTCCAGCTTTCCGGCCTCTATCTTGGTAAAATCAAGCACATCGTTAACAAGCATGAGCAGCATCTTGCCCGAGGTCTTGATATTTCTTGAATACTCATCGATCTCTTTATCATTATTCTCCCTGAGTATCATCTCATTCATGCCGAGTATCGCATTGATCGGGGTCCTGATCTCGTGTGACATACTCGCAAGGAATCTGGTCTTAGCCTCCGAGATATCGATCGCATGCTGCTTTTCAAGATTTACCTTTCTAAGATCACTTACCTGCTGGATAATTATAAACGTGAGCAGAAAGCCCAGACCCACGACCATGGGGACCGACTCCCTGATCACTTTGATTCCTAAGAGAGTATTTAAAAGTTCTATCAGGCAGCCTATAAGAAAGCCGAGAAAGCCGACAAAAGTATAACGATACGACACCGTGTTCCCCTTTACAGCATCAACTACCAGTATCGCGATACCTGATACAGCCAGGATCACAAGAAATGCGTTGGCTGCGTCGATCATATAATAGAACTCCAGGATTCCGCTGTAATGAAGAAGAGGCCAAAGCACAGCATTAAGGATAGCAACAGCTATCACGGCGATCATGACCTTTTTATATCTTCCGCGCTGTATGGAAGAAAAATAAATGATCAGACCTAAAGGAATCATCAGACAGAGCATAAAGCTCAACAATCCGTCAACATGATAAACTCCCAGAATAAACTGAAACAGATTTGAATCCGTGATCAGCCAGGCCGCAATGATAAAGATCCCCAGCGCTCCGTAGAGCATGTCTATTCTCTGCTTATAAACCAATCTGAGAACAATACTTACAACAAAAGATACAAAGGAAAATATCAGTACTATAAAAGACAGGATAAACATCGGACCGATAGACTTAACCAGATGACTGATCATCCCCGAACGGGTTCCGATGATCACTTCAGGCAGCCCCCTGTCTATGTCCTGAAAGGAATGTCTTACTATTACAATCTCAGCGCCGGCGTCAGCTTCCTTTATCGGAACCGACATCATAAATCTTGCAAGTGAACCTCCCGGTATATTTACATCCCTTTTCTCGATAAATTCTTTTCTTAATTCATCATTTATATATACCGAGACATCTTTTCTGCTTTCAAAGAAAAGATACTCATTATCTTCAACGTTCCCCGGAAGAATAGCGCTTATCAGCTGATCGCCGTTATCATTTTCAGTAACGCTGAAACCTTTTACAAAGCGGACAGTCTCCTCTTCTATAACATCACTTCTGTTTATCAGGCCGAAATAAATAAAGACAAAACTGCAAAAGACGAGCATCACGCCCAAAAGAAGCTTTACTGCAATAATACCTGCATCAAACAATCCCTGTTTTTTATTCTCATCCATGTATATGACCATCCTATCAGCAAAATGCGGATATATTATATCACGATGATCATTTATTATCCAGCCTCTTATGCTACCTGTGCTGCATTTTCCTTTGTCAGTCTCTTATCGAGGCTTCAACCATAAAGTCTTCTATCTTTATGCTTATATTCTCATCATCCCCTGCTGCAGCTGCAAGTACAGCCTTTATTCTGTCATACTTTTCTTCACTGATCTTTGTGTAGTATTCTTCCGGAACACAGAGTAGCTCTATCTTATCTTCTTCCGTCTCTTTCCAGCTGACATACACCTGAGGCATATCAGCATCCGCATTGAGCGTAGCAGCCAATTGTTCGCACAGAGATTCGTAATGCTTCATCTTTGTTTCATCAAATATGATGATCTCTCCGTTTTCATCCAGAGCATGCATTCCGATTATCACCGTATCTCTCAGCTGATCATTGGAATTACTGCCATAAAAACTGCGTGATACTCTTTCATACGTGATATCCGCATCATTGGTAAGAACGATGTACATACCGTCACAGGCTGCACCGGGATCACGCCCTCTCAACTCTTTTTTATACTGATATGTTTTAGTCTTTCCGTCCCTGTCTATAACAACAAACTCTCCTTTTTCATATGTATAGTTTACATCCATATTTTCCGGAGCATTTACATCTGATTTAGGATTGGTAAGAAAACACACCGCTATAACTGTGCATGCTATCAACGCTGTCAGGATGATCCAGAATCCCGGTTTCCTATAACTAAGTATCCCCTTTATCCTTGACTTTACTCCTGTCTCTCCAAAAGCCAGAGGGCAGGCTGTGATCAGCTTTCCGGTTATGCTTAAGTCAAGAAGCGCCTGGGAATATGCCGCCATATACTCCCTGTCCTTATCCCGTATGACCTTCTCGTCACAGGCTGCCTCTATATCCCTGCATAAAAGGATATATGCAAGCCAACATAGAGGATTAAACCAGTATACCGAAAGCAGAACAAAGCCAAGAGGTTTCCACCAGTGGTCACATCTGCTTATATGTGCTTTTTCATGAGCGCATACAAGTTCCAGTCTTTCGCCTTCCAGTTTTGAGGGTACATAAATCAGCGGTCTTATCAGCCCAAGAATAAACGGTGTCTTCACCTCATCGCAGACCAGTACGTTATCCCTTATCTTAATTGCTGCGTTCACTTTTCTTTTTATCGAAATATAACTGATAAGACCATAAAGAAGCAGAACCGCCATTCCCGCGATCCATATAAAGCTCGCTGCAGATATAACAGCCTGAATGCCTGTTGTAGCTGTCTTCTCCTCCGAAGTATATACAGCAGCAATGGCCGGATTCACGGCATTATTGATCACGGCAATACCTGTATCGACCTTTGCCTGCATATTCATTGTTTCGGGAACTATCTTTGCACTTGGCAAAAGACTTAAGGAACTTTCTACGGATACCGGACATATCAGCCTTATGGCAACAAGCCCCCATAAAATGCAGGATACCCAAGCAGGTGCTTTCTTTAGTACCTTTCTTACGATCAGCACTGCAAGTATCAGCCAGGATGCACTCCAGGTCAGATTAAGTATCTTTAAGAACATCGCACTCATATCTCACCCCTTCTTCCTGAAGCCGTCGATCATCTTTTGGATCTCATCCACTTCCTTTTTTCTCAGCTTCTTACGGGAAGTAAATGCCGCTATGAATGCAGGCAGTGAACCGTCATAGGAATCCTCTATGATCTGTTCACTCTTCGCAGAATAAAACTCCTCTTTGCTTACAAGCGAAGTCACAATACCATCCGCATTCTGCAAGAGTCCTTTTTCACACAGCTTTCTTAACACGGTATATGTTGTGGGCTTTTTCCAATTGAGTTCTTCTGCGCATACTTTCACAAGATCACCGGATGCAATGGGCTCGTTTGCCCAGACGATATCCGCAAATCTTTCCTGTACGCTTGCCAATTCTATTTCACTCATGATGATATCTCTCCTTTTGGTTTATAGCAGTAAACTATCTGTAGTTTATACCTGTAAACCAAACTTGTCAAGCAGGAATTCCACCATCATCTTTCTTCGCTCATAAGCGCATGTGATCGATGTTTTCAGAAAGCATCCAGATTCAGGTTGATACTCGCAAGGCAGTTCTTTAATTCTTCAACCTTCTCCGCATTTTGCGCAACCCAGATCAACAGTACATCCTTGCTGCCGTTACGGAATTCAACATCGCAACAACCGTTGCCGTTTTTGATCGTATGAAGAACTGAAACGCTGCTGATACGGATGAAGCGATATGTAACGTTTCCGAGATAATTAAACTTTGTGCCGATATAATCCTTGGTTGCAAAAATATACTCGTCTTTGCTGTTCTCCACCCGGAATACAGGATTTCCATTCATCTGTGCATCAAAATCAGCCGCATCCTGCGAAGACTTAAGCAGCATGTTCAGATCTTTTCTGGTTATCCCTGCTGCATCGGACTTTTTAGACTTACTTGTCAGTATCAGTATCATAAGAACCAGAACTATACAGATTCCGGCCATCATATATACCCCGCCCTTGGTCTGCTCGCTCTCAAGGGCGCCGTTTTTGATCATCATCGCTATCATTCCGCCAAAGAGCAGGATCGGAATTATCACCAGTATCCCCTTCTTGCTGTTACTGGCATTCTTTGCGCCACTTACTTCTCCCTCATACTGTCTGAACCACGCCGACTGTTCTGCCATAGAAACTGCATTTCCCATAATACTTTCCTCCTCATGATAGATCGCTAAAGGGTATCTTATGTCCGTTAAGCAGGTAATTGTGTTTATTTTATCCCAATGATTTGCTTTTCGCAAATCATTGATCATCACACATCTCCTTAAGATTTGCTGAAATAATATCGAGGGCCTCATACATGTTGCGGCGCATCTCATCCGACAGACCTTCTCCCGCAGTCTGTAATGCGCTGTCTGCCTTCTTCCGTATCTTGGCGGCTATCCTCTTTCCTTTGGCAGTAAGCTTTATAGGTGCACGGTAACGGTTCTCCCCATAGGCTTCAACAAAGCCTTTTTCCTGAAAAAGCGACACAGCTCTTGAAACATCGGCCTTGTCACGCTGCGTCATCTCACACAGTCTGGCAGCCGTAATGCCATCTCCGGCGGTATATAGGATTAGCAGGTAGAATGCATATGTACCTTTAAGACCGTGCTCACGCATTTCTTCGGTAGCTATCCGGTTCCAGTAATGCGCTATGCTGAATATCGATACCGTAAACTGCTCAAAACGTGACATACTCTTATCCTTCCGATAAATATACTTTTAGCCTGTTGTCCGGTTTTTGAAAAAAGCCACCGCCACTGCTCCCGGTCCCGCATGAGTCCCGATAACACTGCATATCTGCGAGCTTTCAAGCTTGTCCAGCTGTCCTTCCCAGAGCATTCTGCTATCAGAGATATAATTTTGCAGCAGTGTGTCCGATGTCCCGGTATATCCGAGCAAAACCGGCATATTATATTGTACACCATTTAATGTGATCTGTTCAACCAGCAGGTTATTGGCCTTCTTTGCTCCTCTGGCTTTCCCGAGCACCACGACTGCGCCGTCTTTTATGGTAATGACCGGTTTTATATTAAGAAGGCCTCCGGCTATGGCTGCCGTTCTTGACAGCCTGCCGCCTTTCCACAGATATTCCAGGGTATCCAGCATTGCAACAAGGCATACATCCTTCTTTTTCTTTTCCAGTTCCTCAGCTATCTGCTCTGCGGACATCCCGCATTCGGCACAGATCACTGCATATTCCGCCAGTATACCTGCTCCGACGGCTACGTTTTTTGAATCCACAACCCGTATCTCCGGATAATCTGCCGCTGCAATACATGCACTCTGATAAGTTCCGGACAGATCGGATGACAGCGTGATCACTATCCCGTTCATTCCCTTCTCCCTTACCTCACGATACACACTTTCGAAAGAAGCCGGTGACGCCTGGCTCGTCTTGGGAAGTTCATTTCCGCTTTCCAACTTTCTGTAAAACTCATCTCGGCTCAGTTCGATCCCGTCAACATACTCTTTCTCCCCGAAAGAAACTATCAACGGTACCACCATGACTCTGTCTCTGAATCCTTCCGCCAGATCAGTCGTGGAATCGATTATTATCTGTGTTTTCTTATTATCACTCATTTCCTATCCTCTCCCTCTTTTGTTATTAGATGTTGAAATTTCAACTTCTGGAATATTAGCACTCTCTTGTTGATATGTCAACATCTTTCGAACATAAAAAAAAGATACGTGACTGCCACGTATCTCTCTCCTTACATCCCGGGGTAACTGATCTCGTTATCCCATGCCTTTATCTTATCGAAAAATCCGTCTACCTGCATCAGACCGTAGGACCAGAGGAACGCCCTGTCCTTTTCACTGATCTCGTCAAGACTCATCCACAGTACTTCCTTTAGCGGATTATCCTGACCTTCATATTCCGGATCACTGCCGGTTATCGCAACAGCATCCGCAGCTATTTCCATTTCAAAAGAATAATCGATGCCCCCTTCACCCTTATACTGTACGGTCAGGGGCCTGATTATCCTGCCGTCAAGTCCCGTTTCTTCTTTTAATTCTCTGACAGCAGCCTGCTCGGGAGTCTCGCCTTCTTCTATGCCTCCTCCCGGAAGGGTATAAAAATCACGTTCGAAAAAATGTACCTTTTCCATCAGGATCTTATCATCTCTGACGATTATCGCCACGCTCCTGCTGCGTTTGCGACCATAATATTCTTCACTTGCCCCACTCATTATTATTTCTCCTTTTTGGCTATCGCAGTGAACTCTCCCGGAAGCTTATCATTCTCCCATGCGGGATGTTCGTCAAATCTCTCCAGAGTAAAACCGTTTCCAATGATAGAGTTGATGATCTCGCTTATGTTGTACTTTCTGTACCGGCACTTAGGTATCTGCTTACGGATCTCTTCATCGTAAAACCTTGCGTGCGCCATCTCTCCATCGAAGACCTCCGTTGAGAAATAACCTATGGCGGGCTGCTGCAGCCCAAGGATATCGGCAATCTTGGTGAAAGGGTGGAAGTCACTGCATATCATCTTCCCACCCGGCTTAAGCAGCTTGTTCATCACGCTCATAAAGGCATCTATATCGTGGAAATAATGAAGGATCCCGCCTTCCATAAATACCACATCAAATACGCCTGCGTACTTATCCATATCGATTTTCATAATGTCACAGACATCATAAGCGATCTTCACACCGGCAGCTTCGGCTGTTTCAAGCGCATATTTCTTATTGGCTTCGGAAATATCAAAGACCGTAACTTCTGCTCCCAAAAGAGCCAGGGGGATCGCCTTCTTGCCGCAGGATCCGCATATATTAGCTACCTTGATCCCTTCATAACAATCGAAGTATTTCGCATACTGCTTAAGAAACTTCTCAGGATTTTCTTTATCCTGCGCTGCCCGTTCCTCAGGAGTCCCGGCGGTTCTCACCCAGAAATCATATGCATCAAACTCCCAGGCTTTCTTATGTTGTAAGCTGACATCTTCGATTTCGCTCATAGCAGAGACCTCCTTATTCATCTTTCTTAACATGAGTTCTGAGTTTTTGTATAAATTCCAGCATATTCCGCTCATCATCTTCCGGATAGCAAAAGTCCAGTTTTTCTGCGATTGCTTTTCCGACACAGCTCCACAGTTCTGTCACCGCATCATAAGCCTGCCAGATATGTTCGTAGTCTGCATCAGGATATGTCTTTTTGTATAGCAAAAATATTTTTTCCTCCAAAAGTTTCTCAAAATTGCTGTCCAGGATTCCCATATCCACCGGCTTCCCGTTCGTCAGATATATAAACCAGCGCAACATTCTGTTTAGCAGATCCCGAACCGCAGAATTCAGATAAAACATTGCAGCCGGCAATTCTTTTCGCAGCGTATACTCCGCAAAGGTTTTCAATACCCACCAGAATTCTTTACATATTCCGGAAAATTCTTCCTCCGTAGGTACTCCGGCAAATATTGTCTGCGTCTCTTCCAGGCGCTCTATATCCGGTAAAATGCTGTCTTTATCCAGGATCTTTTGATACGTATCGCCTATCCAGACATTATCATGCGCATCTTTACTGTTATACTTTCGGAGAAACGTTTCTCTGTCCATCGCATTGATCACGATGGTTATTCCGTCACGATACACCATCAAATGCGCTTTGATATTTTGAAACATATCCGGATAGTTTTTATCCCCTCGGAACAAAAGTATCCTTTCTCCGAAACAGTTTTCAAATGACGCATCATCTTCATATTTTGTCACATCATTTACAATAAAATAAAACTGATATGAATACAGATATTCCCTCACAGGCAGAAGGTTGGTCCGGATCACTGCCTGTACACATTCATCCGAAGCGGCATATTCTAATATATTCAGAATGATCTCATTTTCACTTCTCATATTTGTCTCCACAGATGATCATTTGTTTTCCAGTCTGTGATATCTACCCTCTATGATATGCTTTCCGTCATTGCCAAGTTCCATGCAGGGAAGTGTAGCAGCTCCCTTCTTTCTGTCGAAACGAAGGATTGTTATGCCCGTAAACTCCATATGTAACAGAGCGCAAACATACGGAAACGGCAGATTAAGGATATGCCCTATCGCTGCCGAAGAAGAGCCTCCATGACAAAATAAAGCAATGGACCTGTGCTGTTCTTCCTCTTTTGTATGACGATAATAAAACCCTTCCCGTACATAGCCTAAACCTGCAAGCCATTCGTCAATACCTTTTTCAACCTGATCCACACAGTCCGTAACCCAATTGGTCTTAAAGTACGGACTGTTACGCCAGTCTGTTCTGTTAAGATCGGTTCCTTCCCTTGCCATTTGATCTACAATATCCCAGGGATGTCCCTTATGATAAAGCTCAGATCCGTCCGTGCTACCCCAGCGAACTTCCTTCATACAATCAATGACCTGTATCGGCATATCAAGAAGTTTTGAGACAGCTTCGGCAGTCTCATAAGCTCTTCCAAGCGGAGAAGACCATATTTCTTCTATCCCCTCCCCCTGCAGCCTTTCTGCGACAAGTAAAGCCTGTTCCCTTCCTATTTCCGTCAGGCAGTCATTTTTATAATCCGGTTCTCCGTGGCGGATAAATATGATCCTCATCGTTTAAAAATTCTCCCTTTGCTTATTTCGTCAGTTTTACCCGTTCCATATTTTATATCCCTCTGCTGTTTGCGCTATCCATCCTGTCATTCCGTTAGGCAAACGTTCATCCATCGGTGTCCCGTCATCAAACATCAGGTTAATGTGAACACCGTTCACAAGACAGTGCTGTCCCATTTCAATTCCGACATTGATCGAAGCCACACCTTTATCTCCGTTCCGGACCCATTCCGGCGTATAGATAAAACAATTCTTCATTTTTTCAAGCTTGGGCAATCTTGGAGCGACTTCATCCTCAAAGCTATGGAACTCATCTCTTTTCCCGATCGCAAAGAAAAGTGTTTTTCCTTTTTTTTCATACTCATCCAGAATACTGTCATCCGGAAGAGAACTGCTTCCTACAGGAATGACAACATCAAAATCATCCATATAGTTATCCATAAGTCTCATAACGAATGTTGCTCCTGACGAATTACCAAACAAAAATACAGGACCTATATGTTCTTTTCTTTGTGATATAAACTCCATGATAAGAGCATGAACAGGTTCAAGATAAGCTGTATCCCAGCTTCCGACAGTCTTACCGTCATCACCAGTCCTCTCATTTGCAACAGGTACCAGGACATACGCGCCGCCCATGCTTTTCTGGTATTTCTCCGTTGCATAAAACTCTGCACCGGCATAGTTTATACAGATATCACCTACCAGTGAATTGCCGGTCCCATGAACAAAAACTAAAAGCGGATGCTTATCCTTATTTTCCGGATCCACATCCGGTTCGAAGTAATAATACTTCAGTTCCGTACCGGATCTGTCCTTGAAAAAAGTTTTGTCAAACAGTGAAAAATATTTCCCGACCTCATAAGTCGGAGCTTCGGATATAAAATCTCCTTCTTCCATTTCTTCTGCCCACAGCGGCACAGTCATATTATCTTTTCCCATTTTATACCCCTCTCTCCTCTTTTTTGTTGCTGTATTATCCTAAAACAAACTTTCTTTCACCCAGATTCTCATTAGGGATTATCACCAAATAGGCAAAGTTTATGCTTCTTGTCTCACCATTATGCAATGTCAGATCATAGGTATATGGTAGCATCCATGATAAACCGGCTCCATGTCCGACTGATCTGTCGGCGTGTCCATACTGAAATAAATAACCGGTCCTGAGGATACAGACAACATTATATCAAGCGCATCCGGCTGATAGGTTGATGGATTCAGACATGCTATAACACAATCATATTTTTCAGCAAAATCATATTCCGGCAAATGATCTGACATGATCGCCGCAGCCACATCCTATATCCAGAACTGAACTATGTCCGTTTATCAGTTTACAATTGATAAGGTAGTCTTTTATAAGTTCTATGTGTGCCGTGTGGTTTCATATTATTTCAAAAGCTTTGAGAACTCCAGCGCCTTACCCACGTCCCCATCAACTTTAAGCTTGCCTGTACCAAAGGCCAGTATCGGATCCAGTTTGCCGTCAAGAAGCTTGTTAAAATCAGCAAGGCTGATGGTAATGGCGCAATTACGGTCATTGTATTCATATGGTTCAACGTTTATCTTTGAGTCTTTTACTTCTACATAGAATACACCGCTTTCCTTGCCGCTGATATTTACCTGGACTGCAAGAAAGTTATGATCTGATACATCTGTTTTGGAAGCTAAATTACGTACCTTAGTAAGAAGTTCATCAAATTTCATTGTGTTAATCCTCCGGAATTGTTGTGTTATTCAAGCTCCACATCAGTCAGTAACATAACACGCAAGTTCAAGCGCTATTTCGAAATGTCCCGGATCATGCTGCGTGTTTTTCTTTTGGTTCTTTTCCATCCGTGAATCCCACTTCGGAGCATCAAGAAGATCGCCGCTGGTAAAGAAGAAATAAGCATCCAATCCCCTGAAATCACACATAGCCTGAATCGCAGCACATTCCATTTCTACCGAAATGCAGCCGTCATTCTTTCTTTTATCAAAGTTTCCTCTGGTC
>JAEEGL016173923.1_pt1 | contig 20912 bp, 14 predicted proteins | sample 9134231 | NCBI WGS metagenome assembly JAEEGL01 (sample SAMN16246548, study PRJNA631951) | gut metagenome | biome: gut microbiome; feature: rumen; material: fiber-attached | host: Bos | place: Iran: Karaj | collected 2018-10
AGAATGCATTTCTTAAAAACAAAGATGTTTTATCGAGAGAGGATAATATTCGAATGTAGTGTGTTGGAAATGTAGTCACATCAAAGGTGCAAAGTTTTCTGAATATTTGGTCATAAGATTAGAAAAGTAGGAAAAGAAATCAATAATAGAATTATTAAAGGATTTATAAAATAGCCCCAAATAGATAGGGCAAGTTGTTAGAGAGGTTTATATTAAGGAAAAAAGGAGAAAAATATGAAAGGTAGAACAAGTGATGCTGCAGGTTTATTAAGAATTGTTGCTGGAGTTGTTTTGTTAATTGGCATGATTGCAGCTATAGTATTAATTCTATTAGGTGCAATGACTATTGTTTCTGGCAATAATAGTTTAGCAGGAATCCTCAGAACAACAGGAGTATTGCTTATTGTTTATGGATTTATCGTTGCAATATGGCATACCATCTTATATGCATTGTTAAATGGATTTTCGGTAATTGTTGAAAACTCAGATAGAACGTTGATGGAAAATGCTCTTTTTGAAATAGCAGATATGCAAAGAAATTATAATAGTAAAGATGGTCAGGTATAGAAATGTTTACCCAGAGAGGTACAATAAAAAGTGCAAGAGCATTATAGAGTCGAAAACTCTTATACTCGCCGATAAGAATTATTAATAACATCTAAATAAAATTAGGAATAAGGAGTTTGAAGAGGTCAAAAAGAACAATGATCCTCACGGCTCATGGGATGATGCACAGAGGAACCGTATTCTTGATACATTTATCGTTCCGGCAAACAGAGACTTCAGCGGAGCATACTTAACAGATCAGGACAGATAAAATGCTGATTTTAACAAGCGCTTCAAAATCGCCATGATGTCTGGAAAAGAGAATGAGATCAAGGCTTTAAGCAGGGAGTTTACAAAAAAGACACTTCCACTGGTTAAGTATTATGAACCCGAGAGGTTCATGGCGCTGGCGATGGGTTACATGCAGGATCTGGAGAAAATTAAAAAGAAATAAAAGAGGTTGACTCTAAACAAGAACCGTCCCCCTGACTTGAAAAAGGCAGATATTCCTGCGAATACCTGCCTTTTTATGTCACCTTTATTTCATAAGCTTTGAATATATTGCAGTGAGGGTTGGAGTCCTTTTGGCTACATCTATTTTCATTCCCAGGGATGCAAGAGCGTCGTGATACATATCCCAGTCAGGACTGTCCTCATGATTCATTACCTGGTCAAAGAGAAGTGTGGCATATTCGTTCATGCAATGGGCAAAGTACTCTTTGCTGGTTGCAAAGCCAAGTTTTCCCAGCTCTTCCTGACGTATCATATCACGTACTTCATCTTTGCTTTTTGTTCGAAGATTGTCAATTTCTTCCCGAAGCTGCAGCACCTTTTCATCTGTGATATTCAGGCTTTCATCCACAGCACTTTTTATGATCTGATTTTTTTTGCTCCTTGAATGATAAAGGCCATATCCTAAATTGGTTGCAATGCCGATAATGCCGAGAGCGCTGCCGACAGGAGTAAGTATTCCCGTAGCTGTTATGCTTCCTCCAAGGAATGTGAGAACACCTGAAAATGTCTGGACTATAGCAGAGCTCTTGTTGCTGTCAGCTACTCTTTTCTCATGGGAAAGGAAGTTTCGAAGCTGTTTTTCATTATCGGTAAGGGTTTTGCCTTTTTTAACCAGTGCTTTTTGGGAGTCCTTTAAACTCTTTTTTGATCTTCCTGCCCTGCGAAGCTGTATAGCACCGGCAGTAGTCATCATCACGCCGGTCAGAGCCGTGACACATCCCACAGAGAACTGAACACCTCCTGAAACGGAACTGAAAGCATCCCCGAGGGAATTCGGCTCCAGCTTGCCATACCAGTTGATATTTGTCTGCGGAGCACTGCCCAGGTCAATGAATCTGCCAAGCAGATCCGTCCCGGCCTGCACTGTAGTTCCCAAACCAAATCCCATGTTGCCGGCTGCCTGAAGGCCTTGCGCCAGTCGGCCCTTACCGGTAAGGACAGGAGAAGATTTCAGATCTATAAGATTGCTGATGGCGATGATCACGCCGATTATACCGGATACACTTCTAAGCCCCATAGAGGAAAAGGGATAATCGGCTCTCTCCATGATCCTGGATATAGTGTGGCTGTAAGATGTTGATGTGCCGATGCCCAAATCACCTGCAACTCCTACATCCAGCGGATTTGCAGCTTTTTCAAGGACGGATATGAAAGTCGAGGAATCATCGTTTCTGGTAGGAGCATCCTTAATCCGTCCGGTGCCGCCGTAGTGTATGTCAGTAAGCTCTTTTGATATTACTGCAAGCTCATCAATATCGTGAGAGATTTCCTTAAGCAGGTCTCCGGTCTCCTTACGCATCCCTTCATTTGGAAGCATGTCGATGGGCATATCGGGAGACAGTCTCGCGCTTCGGTAATAAGTGAGGATAAGATTGCCTTTGTGCTGAAGAAGCTGTACAAGGTGATCTCTTTTTTGATCAGAACCAGGTGCATCCTTTTCTATAAGTGCTTTTGTTTTGGCAATTTCACCTGTATATCTTGCGTAGTTCTCAATGTCACTTGGGTTATCGGGGCCGCTTGATCCGGTTGCATAGCGGACCGCTGCGCCTAAGATACTCCAGTTTATAACGTTGTCGCTGGTATCTGTGCCAAGTCGTTTCCAAAATTTGAGCTTGGAAGAAATCACATTGTCCTTGATCGTATCAAGGTTTGGAACATAGCCGTGGGTGGCTTCGTAAAACTCGTCACCGGAAGGAGAGTCCGTTTTTTTCTTTTCCACGAGATAGCAGGCCAGAAGAATCTGCTCGGGCTTTGATGTTGCGAGCTTGTGTACAAAGGATATCCTGGAGTTTTTGCTCTTGCAGCTGTTTCTGTACATCCAGGAAAGGACCTGCCTGATACCTTCTTTTTGCTGCGGTGTTATATTGACAGAGCTTTTTTCAAGGAACTCATCCGGAGGATTGTCCGGGGTCATGATCTTTCTCATCAGTGTGATGCGCTTATATTTATCCCGTTCACTGACATGGCTTTTGTTTATCACGCTCTTGTTTTTCTCGAAAAAACTTTGGTTTTTCTGTCTTTCATCATCGGAAATGGCATCTGCGATCTGATGCTGAGTATTCTCCGCCTTCTTCCCGACAGAGTCCTCAATGTCCTTTATTCGTATCATATTTTCCAAAAAGGAGATAAGCTCAGCATTTCGTTCATCGGCGATAACTGCATAGAGCTCATACAGCTTTCCGATCAGTTCCTGCCTTGAGAGCTCAAATAGCTCCCTGGTAGAAAGAAGAGAGTAGTATTTGCTAGAGAGGAGGCTGTAACGAAGATAAAGATATCTGTCCGGACCTGTATACTCTCCGAAGTGGTTAACAAGTGAAGAATCCGAGAGCCTGACAGCATCTGAAAGCTGCAGGCGTATACGCCTTGCAGGGCGCTGCTCCTGTTGATGGGCCTTTTGTGCCAGTACTTCCAGTTGTCCGAAACGTCTTCTGCCGGCGGCAAGAAGCTCCCTTTTTTTTGTATCCTTAAGGGTGATGCCAATCTGAGAGTATGTATCGGCGATGTCTGCTTCCGTCGGATTGCCTATGATGATATTATCAGGAAGGATCAGTGCATTTTGAAGAATGGGGTGCTTTTTTCGAACCGCATTTTTTTTCTGCTCCTGCTTATTGTCCTGCGAAGTCGCCTGCTTTTTCTGCTCCTGCGGATTTTGCTGCATGAGCTGCTGATCATGCTGATCGTTTACCTGATTCTGCGAATTTATATAGTATTCAGAGGTCAGTTCTTTAACTCTCTGGATATTTATCTGGTCAGGCACATAAACCTCCTTGCAAACTGTCTATAACAGTTTCACTGCAATTGTCGTTTCCGTTTGTTCGATAATATGGATGTCACTTCCTACAAGTGCCTCTATGAGTCGGAAACACTTGTCTCTGTCAAGATAAAACAAAAGAGTAAGATCCTGATATGTGACATCTATACTCTTTATACGATTGTTGAGGACCTGGAGGCAGGCAAGAAGTGAAGAATTGTCGTCCGAATCACTAAAAAAATGACTGATGGTTATTCTTCCCGGAGATGTGTCACAAAGGATAAGAGCCTGTACCTTTGTACCGCTTATCATTGCTACCGAGAAGTTTTCGTCATAGCCAATCTGCCAGTCGATACCCTCCCGCTCAAAAAACACCTCCAGGATTTCTTTTTCAAACTCACCTGTTTCTGATATGGTACAAGCGTTTTCTGATGAGTGTCCGTCTATCTCTGTAACATACTGCCTTGAGTATGAAAGCGCACGGAGAGAAGTCTTATAGATAATTGGGCCTGGGAAAATCTCAAATCCGTTCTTTTTAAGGAAAGAGTTTAATGCCATATCGGGCTCGAAAAAAATGCGAAGCGACCTTAACCCGGCTTTAGAGGCACAGGAGATGATTTCTCCCAGCATTTCGCTGCCAATGTGTTTGTGCCTGTTTTCTTTTGTCACGTATATAAAAAGAATACATGGATCAACGGGATCGCTGTTTAAAACTGTAAGTCCCAGGATTGTCCCTTCTTTGTCAAGGCACAAAAGATAAAGAGAATCCTTGGGCGGATAAAAACCATGAAGGCTTGCAAAATGCTCACAAACAGGAGCCTGTCGGTGATTTGGATCAACCCAGTATAGTTTCATTTCCAGCTCCTTAAACTTGCGGAAGTGTATCAGTAAACTCGCTTAATGACATTTTTCCGTCGGCAACATCAGACAGAAGTCCGATATGACTTTCTGCTACAGAAAGAGCGATATCCGCTGAAGTCTCAATAAGCTCATATAGCTTATTGTCATCCCAGTCTGACGGAAATGCAGTAGAGGATTTGTATATCAGTATTGAGCCGTCGCAGCTGATCGCAAAGTTGCCGTAGGGCAGGTAAAAATTCAGCTTCGAAACAGCTCCCGAAAGAGCGGTCACGCCCTCCTGGGGAACATCTAATCTGATAGTAATCACTGTATTAAAATACAGGACCTCGGTATTTTGAAAAGGCAGAAAAGAAAACTCGGCCAGCACATCAGTAAGGTCTGCGCCGTAACCCGTGATAAGAGCCCTTAATACATCCATGGAAGTACCGAGCTCTTCTTTGGTAAAGAGGGATATATCTTCAATGTCTTCATCATTTTGAAAATAAGCTTCAAGCTGCTTTAGAAGTTGCTGTTTCCTTTCATCCATGCGATCATCCCTTTCTGTCAAACAGTTATTGTCTAAATTAGTGAGGCACCACGTACCGACATCCCTCAGTGCGTTCTCCTGCTATTGCCGGTTCTCCCTTCTTATTGGGAAAGAACTTATTTGACAGGGCGGTAACCGAGCCATCTCTTCTGTTGATGCGTATCACGGTATCTCCGGGATAGATTTCAGCCGCCTTTCTTATCGAAAAGCGCAACATCTCAACAAGACTCATTCTGCTGTCCGGCCCCACCGCAAAGAGCAGTACCGGGGTCAGTATCCCGGAGGGACAGGCATGCACCAGAAGAAAACCTGTGACTTTATTATCAGTTTTAATGTAGCAGGAAACGAACTGCTCAAACCATCGCTTGGGGAGATATGCAAGGTCCTCAAGCGCGGGATTGTCGTATCTGAACAGTATATTCATAAGACCCTGAAAGAACTCTTCAACTGTAAGATGATGAATACTCTGTACATAAGAAGGAGCGGCTTTTTTGGCGATGGAAAGAGCTCTGCACTCATCAACAGTTACATCTATATTCCTGCTTTCCACAGAGCTGAAAGAAAAACCGCGCTCACCTAAAACTGTCTGATCGTCCTTCCCCAGCGAAGTACTTTCGAAGAAGGTTCTTTTGACTTTTTCATTATGCGCTTCTTTTTCGTAGCCCTCAATAAGAGGAGCCAAAAATGAAGGATCAGCGGCATAGATCCATTTGAGCTCCGACCCGGTATTTTCGCTGTCCTGAGCGGACTTGAGTTCCCATATAAGGAGTGAAAGAAGGCTGTCATCATCCGGATCGTGACCCGCAAGGCCGCGGAAGAACACTCGCTCCATGTTTTCGGCGATGTCACAGTCCACATGGTCTGAATAATCGTTTATATTATCTTCAAAAATAGCCTTCAAATCCATATCATATCTGCCTTTTGACGAAAATCTGTTTTCTTAATTAATTCTATTATCACAAAGTGTCAAAGTCCATAGATTTATGTGCATAATTGCGTTTATAATAATAGATAACAGTTGTTTAAAATGAGATTTGGTTTACTACCAGTTCATGAGAAGGCTTAAAAAAGGCCGCTTCCTCTGGCTTAAGGGGGCATAGAAATGCTGTTTACAGGCAAAGATTTGAATGCCTTTTATATGAAACAGGCTATACTTAATATTTTTGTTCTGCTGATTCCTATCATTCTGATTGTTCAGGTTATGCATAGGAAAAACAGAACGCCGGAGATATCTATTTTTTTACGAATGTGCATATCCAATGTGATATTGTGTTGCGCTCATCTTTACATAAGTTTCTATGTGGTGTACGACAATGAGATTAGTAGAGTTATCTGGGATGTGCTGGCTTACATTTGCTCTATGACGGTGGAAATAGTCAATCTGGTCATTGTTGTACTGTGGCTTTTATTTGTGGAGTATACACTTCATAAGAGTATGGAAATTATCCGTCGCAGATATCCGGTTGTGATGATCCCGTTTTATGTAGGTGTACTCTTTACGGTGATGAACGCGTTTGGACCGATGCTTATGAGGATTGACGTTGGCTTTGGCTACGTACTTGATATACTGAGAAGGCTTGCATATTTAATATGGGGCTTCTATATTCTTGCCTCATACGTAGTGTTGTTTAGAGAAAAGAAGCGCAAAGCTGTTTCAGAATACATTGTGGTGACTCCAACTGTTATTTGCGCCGTTATTGGACTGATTTGCTACAGTACCACAGGGTATCGTGTGGACTCTCTGGGGTATGCTTTGGGACTGATGTTCGCAGATTACTTTATGTTCCGAAGGCTTGGTTACATTGATAAGAAGACAGGCTTCTATAACGAGAATTATCTTGCGGTGTTAAGGCGTGAGGCCAAAAAGAATAAGATCGAAGAGGCGACAGTGATCAGGTTTAAAGCTCCGGGGGACCGGGACAGGCTGGCAGAAATCCTTAAATTCTGGGAACCTGAGAACAGCAGTATAGTAGCTAAGGACAATGGGGAATTTCTTTTAATATCAGAGGTTCAAAAGAAACATATCGCGGAGCGATTTATCTTCCTGGTGTGTGAACACGCAAAGACCAGGGGGGTGAGAGTGGAATCATCTTACGAAACAATAAGAACAGAGGGATGACAGCGTAGAAAAATTGGATAGATGGCTTAGAGGTCAGAAATAGAGTTTCTGATCTCTTTTTTGCTATATATACAATATAACGACAATAAGAGAATTGTAGGCCGATTACGGGGCCGTTTCTGAATACATTTTATGACTCTTACGATGCTGAGTATCAGAATTATCGCAGACAGTTTAAAGAGTCCAAAATAGATGCCATGCATTCATCACAGGTGCATGTTGATTCCGTAAATGATATGACTGACCTCGTACATAAGAACATCACGACTTATGAAGCTTCAAGATCAGCTGACAATAAGACCATCAGCCCTGAACTTTCAGAACTCAGGGATGGCATTAATAAACTCCGCACCAACCTGTCTTTAAGAATGCCTCTGGAAAAGACCGGAAAAAACGAAGATGGCTTCGACAGTATCATCGTCAAGATCCAGGCCTGCTACAACGACATCACAAAGAGCGTTGACAAAGTACTTAAAAAGAGCAGCAACTACAAAAAGATCAGACATGGCAAGCTCATGTTCGAGAAGCTTAAGAGACAGTGCCAGGCAGAGGTTGAAGCTTTCCGTGGTGCCGCAGTCAGTTACAAAAACGCCATTTTAGATGGAACCATTATTGAAAACGAACCTACCTTTGCAGAAGTGCTTGGGTTTACAAGATCTGTTGTCTATAACCTCAGCGCAAAAGGGGAGGGAGAACTGGAATATTCCAAGAGGACTGATGGCCAGTCAAACGTTCTTTTGATCAATGAAAAAGTTGCGGATGAAGAGGAGAACAATCAGGAAGTAGTAAAAGAGCTCCACGGACCAGAGATGATGAAGAATGCTGTTGCCTTTAAGGAAGAGGAGTACCAGCGCTCTGACAGCACAGCTCAAATGGCTGAGTCTGTGATCAAAGATCATGCTATGAACATAGAGGATAAGGCCGTCGAAGAGAAACTCAAAGCCGAAATGATAGCTGCCATCAAGCAGGATCTCAAACAGAACGGCGAGGATGATCTTATAGAAATGCTGAATGATCTCACTAATGGCAGGCAGCAATTTATTACTGAGATGCGTCAGAAGGATTCCCGCTGGATAAATCTTAAGAGAGTATACGAAAAAGATGAATACCGCAGATATAATATAAAAATCAATGATGCAATGTACCAGCTTGGAAGAGTTTCCTATCATCGCACCTTTGCTGGAACTCAGGCGAAGATCAAGGATGGAAGAAGCATCTCTGCCCGCAATATCGCAACCAGCCGTCTGGCTGCCATCCTCGGAATAAGTGACATTGTATGCGACTCCAGGAGCTCTTACATCAGAAAAGACGATATGCTTATCAAGGGTGTTGCCATGGAGCATTCAGGCGGCATCAGATACACGGAACTGTTCAACACGGCCCTCAATAAAGGTAAGAATGTAAAGTATTCTGATGAGGCCAAAAATCAGCTCTTTATCCTGCAGGTATTTGATGCTCTCTGCGGTCAGGTAGACAGGAATGATTCAAATTATCATTTCCTTTATAAGGAGGAAAAAGATTTCTTTGTTATTACCGGAGTAAGGGCCATCGACAACGATATGTCATTTGGTAACTTCACAAATGTATATGATGGCTTTAACCGCCTGATGGCTGTGGATGACCGCGCCCTCAGAGCGCTCCCTGTCGAGTTCCTTAACAAACTCTATGCCCTGGAACCTGCTCATTTTAGAAGTGCTCTTGCTGACCTTCTTGAAGAGGATGAACTCACTTCCCTCGAAGACAGACTTAAGGGAATACACGATCAGATCAGGCTAATGATCAATAAGGGTGCCTTGGAGCAGACTGAAGACGGATTCCGTTATGTGGAAGGTGAAGAAGAGACGGACGATAAGCTCAGACAGATCAAAGTGCTCCAGGAGTACAATGATCTGGCAAAGATGATCGAAAATGATAAGGAAGAGGATATCTATGGCAGAAAGAGGTATAAGATTAATGACCATACCTATTTCCATGAGGATTTCCTTCGTGAAAATCTTATTGAAGAAAACGTCCAGGTACAGGATGAATTTGATGACAGCAAAAATGTAGAGAAAACCCTTCTTACTAAAGTGCTTGAAGATGCCGAGGCCCAGCGTAAGGCTGTTCTCAAAGGCCAGGTTAAAGAGGAGCCTGAAATCCAGGAAGAGCAGGATGAGCAGGAAGACGAGATCAACACTGACTCTAAACAGACGAAACTGCAGAAAGCCGCTGAGAAGGCCCTCAAGGAAGCGGAAAAGAAAGAAGATGAGAAGAAGGACGTTGAGATAAAGAATGAGGAGAAGAAGAAAGAAGTAGAAAAGGCGCCTGAGAAAGTTGATGTAGAAAAGAAAGATGAAGTAATTGAGGACAAGAAAGAGGAAAAGAATAACAATTCGATAAATATCGAAAAGGATGAGGAAGCTCAGCAGAAGAATCAGCATAATCGCACAAACAAGATCAATTATATATATGATGAAGAAGAAAACGAAGAAGATCTTGAGTATGGCAGCTATGACAGTGACGCAGAAGATTACCTGGATAAAGAAAATAAAAATTACCTTGCATCTGCTTCTGATTACTTCAGGAAGGAAAACACCCTGTCGCAGAAGGAATATGATAACGAGATCAAACGCGCTAATAAATCCAAGCTGATCTCAGTTCCTTTAAAGACAAAATATGAAAAGCAGGCCACCCACAACTGCTTTGCATGTGCAGGAACCGCCATGCTGAACCAGTATCTCGCAATCAAGAACAAAAAAAGGAGTTACGAAAAATATAACCAGTTCAACATGAGAAACATGAATGCCATGAAATACAGGCGTGAATATGAAGAACAGTTCTTCACAAGCCAAAATGTCTATCAGGATGAACTCAATGCAATCGATAGCAGGCTTGGAAAAGGCAAGGATGCTTTTGTTTCCATCACAGAAGTGGCTGATTTCTTCCTCAAACAGGCTCCGGAAATAGCATTATATAAGAAGCAATTCTCTGTCCCTAAGAATGACGTCAAGCTTACCAACAACCAAAAACAGGATATTGCTTATCAGAAGGCTGTCTTTGTAGAAACAATAAGAAACCGTCTTAATGAATGTGTACTTGTCACATGTTATGTAGATGAACATTACACCGTTATAAAGAGTATAAAGGGCAATATAATTGAGTACATGGACTCCATAACTGAAGAAGGCAACAAACCCGGAGATCGCATTTCTAAATCCAAGTACACTACCGTAAACAAACTGTTTGCCAAGGCTTCATCCAGTGGAGATGGAATTCTGGCTCTCCACTGGCTCAAGAAATCCGATGACCCGGAGACCATAGTATCCAAGTACACCAACCTTAGCTTCAATGACGGCATGTTCTCATACAAAGACGCTGAGGATGCAACTCTCCACTACGGCATCCTCCTCTCAAATGGCATAACCGGTTCTGTTACTGACGGCAACATCACCGAGGAAATCTACACCTCCTCTAAGACAAAATGATCCTGGGGAGGCGGGGCTGACAAGGGGTTGTCGCACTAAGTTCATTACTTAGTGCGATAGCCCTATTTTAGTAGCGAGAGGGGGATTTGAACCAAAGGGGAAACCCTCCAAACGTGCATGAATACAGGGCTTGCGGCTTCATTATCTGATGATATTTATTTGCAGAAGATCATTGATTACACAAAAAAGAACGATATTGAGCTGTTTTTGATTGTGACTCCTTATATTACCAATGACAATCAGGAACTGATCTATAATCGTGTAAAAGAAATTGCTCAGATGAATGATATTGAGTTTAACAGCACTAACTATGATTACGACAAAATAGGACTGGATTTTGAAAACGACTTTATGGATAACTCACACCTTAGTATGTTAAAGAACAGCAATGAGGACAGCTGAAAATATAGACCGGATATCGCTGTAAAAATAAAATGACTATAAACAAATATTTTATAAATGTTTAATAGTATATTGTATATCTCCAAATTTATAATATATTTGGAATTTATTTGACTCGGAAATTGTAGCATCTTTGGGATAAGCCCCTCTTTTGGACAAATATGAACTCTGGTGATCGTTTGATAAAAAAGACTTTTCTTGGTATTTGGGCAGTAAATGGCGCGAGCACGTTGTTTGGAATCGCTTGTGTGATGATTGATGCCATTATGACAGGGCAGTTTCTGGGAAGCGATGCAGTCGCAGCTTCCGGGCTGGTTCAGCCTGTAATATTGATACTAACCCTGGTGGGGGCACTCTTTGGTCCCGGGCTGGTTATAGTGTGCACCAGATATATGGGAATGGCTGATACAAATAAAGCCAATCAAGCCTTTGGCATGGTCAATACTGTTATTGCATGCTTAGGCGTTTTTTTATCTGTTTTTCTATTTCTTTTTTCTCCGACAATTGCAAATATTCTGAGCGCAAAGGCAAACAAAACTGAAATTTTACAGATGGCAAGTGATTATTTAAGAGGCTTTTCCTTTGCGATAATACCAATGTGTATTTCTGTGACATTGTCAGGGCTTATGATGCTTGATAATGACAAAGCAAGGGCAATAGCATCGATGCTGATTACACTTGTCTGTGATTTTCTCTTTGACTTTCTCAATGTTACTGCTTTTCATGGCGGAATGTGGGGCATGGCAATTGCCACAGCATTGAGTAATCTGGCCGGTTTGCTTGTTGTGCTCACACATTTTTTAAAGAAAGACCGTGTTTTACATTTTTCATTTTCAAAAATAGATACTTCAGAACTAAAAGAGGTAATCATGTGCAGCATTCCCAATGCAGTAACTATGGGGTGTTCTGCTGTAAGGCTTATCTGTTTTAATATGTTTCTGCTTGCTATCGCGGGCGATGTGGCCGTTGGGGCCTTGTCCGCATCAAATTCTCTGTTTTCTCTGGTGAATGCACTGTCTCTGGGAGTGTTCATAACAACCTCATCTTTGATCAGCCTTTTATATGGTGAAGGGGATGGAAATTCTATCATCAAAACATTCAGATTTTCGATGAAAATCGTGCTTTTCGCATTTGGAATAGTTGTAGTACTTCTCCTGATTGGAGCTGATGTGACTGCAAGAATTTTCTTGGATGCAGGAGCTTTTTCGCAACTTCAACAGGCTGCCAGATTTATAAGATTTATGGCGGTTCAGAGTTTCTTTTTCTCAGTATCCTTTACATTTTGCGGAGCATACATGGCAATCAGGAAAAATAGCTTTAGCTATCTGTTGGTAATCCTTAGAGAGGGCGTTTTTCCAATAGTGTGCTCACTTATTCTCGGAAAAATTATGGGACTTAGAGGCTTTGAAATTGGTTTTGTGCTTGCTGGAGTCATGATATTTATCACTTGTTTTGTTATACCTGCAGTCGTTAACCGGCGTTTTTCCCTCGCAGCCAAAGATCTTGTGCTTCTTCCTGATGGATTTAACCCAAAAGAAGGGGAGTTGCTTGAAGTATCTATTCATGAAAAAGAGCAACTGACCGAGGCTTCGGAGATGGCACGCGAATTTTGCCTTAAGAATAATATGAGCAAAAAAGATGCAATGATGACCGCGCTTTTTATCGAGGAAAATGTACTTAATGTTTTGACTCATGGTGGAAAAAAAGGCCAGGAAACATATGTTGATGTAAGGGTGATAAAACGCGATGACAAGCTGGTTATTCGCTTTAGAGATAACGGAAAACCTTTTGACCCTGTTGATTGGTATAAAAAGAATCATCCTGCGGATCCGATCAGCGGACTAGGAATCAGAATCATCGTGGGATTGGCAAAAGACGTGAACTATGTCCCAGCCATGGGACTTAACAATCTGATGTTAACTTTGTAGACAAGCACAGATGAAAAGAGGATACGGAGGTAGTGAACATGGGAAAAAAGAAGGATGACATAGGCAGCATTTTGAAGAGAGAAGCCTGTCGTATTATCCTGGAACGTTTTCAGGGTATGTCCATGAATCATGCCATTGATGAGGCGATGAACGATGATGATTCTGATATGGATTTTGAGGTTGAGGAAATATTAAATCAACCTTATATGAACAGGCAGGAAGTTCCACTTGCGATGGATATCTTCAAGCCAAAGGTAAAAGAAGGAACCGAACTACCTGTTATCGTTACCATTCATGGCGGCGGTCTTGTTATTGGAGACCGAAAGCTTTCACGAAGATTTGCAAAACTACTTGCAGGTCGTGGATACCTTGTTTTCTCTATTGAGTATAGACTTGCACCAAGAGCAAACTGCGCTGAACAGCTGGATGATGTATGTGCCGGAATGGATCTTATCGGAAGAGAACTTGTGAATTATGATGTGGATTTTACAAGGATGTTTCTTATAGCTGAAAGTGCTGGAGCTTATCTTGCTACCTATGTGACCGCAATGCGAGGTTCACAGGAACTTCAGAATGCTATAGGTTATAAGCCATCCAGGATGGTATTTAGAGGAGTGGGTCTTATATGTGGTATGTTCTATACCCAGAAAAATGATCCCATAGGATGGATTTTGGCAGACCAATTCTACGGCGATAAGAGAAATAATAAGGAATTCTTAAAATACATGAATCCGGAGAATCCTGAGATTTTGGACAATCTCCCCCCGGCATTTCTTATAACAAGCAGAGGAGATTTTCTGAATAACTATACTTTGATGTTCCATGATGCTCTTAAGAAAGCAGGAAAGCGAACGAAGCTTATTTACTACGGTGATGGATCTTTAACACATGCCTTTGTAACAATGCAGCCATCTCTGGAAAAGAGTAAGGATGCAATAAATAGGATGCTTGAATGGTTTGAGGCAGAGGCTGATTTTGCAAGAAGCAAGACGGCAGCGAAAACGGCGTCAAAGGAAGTTGCTCAGACTCCATCAGAGACCAAACCTAAGCAGACAGCAAAACGTAGTACAAGAACAACCAAAAAGACAAGTAAAAACAGTTCTAAGTAACAAAAAGGAGGTAAGTAACATGAGAGGATGCGATATTCCTAAAATGGAGCATGGAAGAAAACCAGGCAGAGAAGCAAGAGGATGTGGACCTGCACCTATGCCGAGGAAAAGACCTCATAAACCTACACCACTTGGTCTTGCACTTCGAGTAATAAGGGCCTTCGCCGGTTAAGAAATGATTCCTGCATATTGAGGGGAAACGTTTCTGACGTTTCCCCTTACGTATGTTAAAAGTATCGTAGGAGAATTCTATGCTTTTGAAAACAGAACAAAAGTTTTGGAGTTTTATTAAAGAACTAAACGGAGTCAGTGGGGATAGGCTTGATCGTATTGCTCTTATTTCCGGAGGGAAAAAGATTTCCTTCAGGAAAATGTTTGAGAACTGGGAGCAATACGCGAAAGTTTTTTCTGCCCTTAACATTACAGAAAAAAATAAATCCAGGGCAGGCCTTCTTTCAGGAAGAGATGAAGCGTCAGTGTACTCCCTTTATGGACTTAACATGACGGGCACATCTGTTTCTCTTTTGCACGAGCTTGATATTCTCGACCATAAGCGCTGGGACCAGCTGATAACCAAAGAGGGAATCACTGATCTTATACTTACGGATAAAAAGCTCTCAAGAAGCAGACTTCAGTATATTTATGAAAAGAAAGAAATGCTCGGGATAAGGAATATTATAATTCTTCATGACTCAGAAGATGATGATGAGAATTATGAAAGGCTTCGAAGAATACAAGAGATCCTTTTTATGGAGGATCTTTTGCAGGAGCACACCGATACTGAGATTGTCTTTAATATAAGAAAATCAAGAAATGATGCTGTGATATTTCATACTTCGGGAACTACCTCAGGTATTCATAAGCCTGTGCCTATCTCGGACAAGGGATTTAATGAGTCTGTGGCAAGGCTGCTTCGTGACGGAAGATTTAACAGTCTTGAAAACGTAGTATCTATTTTAGCAGTGGAACTTACTTCTGCTTACGGGGCCTGTGACATGCTGCATCTTCCTTTGGCCTACGGAGGTGCTGTTGTATTGATGCCAACGGGTGCAACCGCTAAACAGATGCTCAGAGCGATAAAAAAGTACAGGGTAACGATACTTTTCGCTGTTAAGGACTTGTTCGAAATGCTTGAAGAGGTACCAATCCGGCCCGATTTGTCCAGCCTTGAAATGGTATTTCTGGGAGGTTCCTATGTCTCACCTGATGCAAAGAAAAAGTACCTCAAATTTTTGAAGGCCTGTGGAAGTGCAGGACAGATATTTGTGGGCTATGGAATGACAGAGACAGGAGGTGCAACTATCCTTGCGGATGGCGATTGTTTTGAGGATTCCATTGGAAGACCGCTTTCAGGAATAAAAGTTAAGATATTGGATGAGAACAGCGGTAAATATTATGACCTGTCAGATGGAAAACACACCGGAGTGTTGTGCATCTCATCCCCATCAGTAAGCAGCGGCAGGTTAAACGGAAAGACTTTCTTTAAACTCACTACCATAGACGATGAAAAATACCTTAATACCTATGATCTGGTTGAAGCTGATAAGGACGGAAGTATCAGGATCATAGGCCGTATGAACAAATTTTTCGTAAACAATGAAGGAATAAGATTTGATGCGGGACTTATAGAAAAGGCTATTTCTGAGAAGCCCGGAATATCTGCATGTGGTCTTGTACCTGAGTATAATAAGCAAATTCATGATACAGTTCCCGTTCTGTATGTACAGATTTCTGATTCGGAGCAAAGCAAGAGAGCACTGATGGAAGAGGTCCTTAATCAGACTTTTGTAAAAGAGGACAGGATAAAGGACACCAACCTTCCGGCTTCGGTTGTCATAAGTGAAAAGCTTCCGGTTAATCAGATGGGAAAGGTAGATGTTACAGACATAATTAAAAGGGGCGTCAAGGGTAAAAGATATGTTATAAAGCCTGTTCGCAGGCATGATAAGCTCACAGATGTACAGGTTCTTTCATGGAAAGATGCCGGGATTTATACAAACGGAGGAATTCCTGAAGAATTGGAGTACGATATGGAACTCTATGAAAGATTATTAGAAGGGAGACAAGACGATATGAGTAAGGAACAGGATAAAATGTTTGGACCAAAGTTTTTTGCAAAGGTTGTGAAGGGCTTTTTAGAGGAACTTGAAGAGGAAGAAGAAAAGAGAAGCACAAGACATGAAAGAAGACATACAGGTCACAGAAGGCACAAAGGTTTTGGTGATCTTAATGATATGTACGGAGGCTTTGGAAATTGTCCTGATGATCTTGGTGACAAGTATGGAGGCTTCGGAGAATGTCCTGATGATCTTAATGAAAAGTACGGGGGCTTCGGAGATCGTTTTGATGATGGCGATGATGATTTTGACGACGATGATGACGGAAATGAAGATGACAAAGAAGATGATGACAAAGAAGATGATGATAGATTCAGAGGTTGCGAAATGCCCAAGCCCAAAAAGGGAGAGATGCAGGATCCCATGGCTATGATGAGTAAACTCGGAAGATATTTTAGTGCATCAGATTATGACAAGGATTATGAGGATTAAAAGTATATAAGGAGAGCTACTTTATGAACTGGTTTGCAAAATATCCGAAGAACCTTATGGAGCGCATAAACAGCGGCGAGATAATAAACCAAAAGTACTGGAAATTCATCCAGGAACTTAATTCTTTTAGCGAAGAACGTCTTGATTCGGTTGTTTTTATTTGTGGTGACAAAAAGTATACCTACAGGCAGACTTTTTCTGAATGGGATAGATTGGCTGAAGTTTTCTCTGCGCTTAATATTACGGGGAAAAGAAAATCAAGGATCGGTCTTATCTCAAGCATGAGTTTGGATTGTATCAACATGATCTATGCCTCTAATATGACAGGCGCTTCCATATCTATTGTCCATCCGGTAGATGTAAAGCACGCTGATCGTTTTGAGGCGTATGTTGAAAAAGAAGGAATAACGGATATGATACTTGCCAGTGATATAATCAGTCCTGATGAGCTTAGGCATATCCTTGATTCAAAAAAGAAGCTTTCGTTAAAAAATATCATAGTATATTACTTTGAGCCAAATTCAGGCGAAAAAAAAGGCGCAGCTCGTTGGCATAAGAACCCGGCATATATGGCTCTAAAGAATATCAATGGAGCAAAATTCCTTGATGACCTTAAGGAGGAATGTAAAGGAACTCCGATTTACTATGACTCTGATGAATCGAAAGAGGCTGCGATAGTATTCCATACATCCGGCACTACCAGCGGGGTTCACAAGCCGGTTCCTTTATCTGACAGCGCTTTCAATGAGTCTGCTGCAAGACTCCTTAGAGATGAAAGATTTAGTTGCCTTAAGTCCATGGTTACGATGATGACCATGGAACCTATTGCAGCCTATTCATGCTGCGATATGCTTCACTTGCCGCTTGCATATGGGGGAACGGTAGTAGTTCTGACTACGCCTTATGAAAGCCCGGCAACCTTAAAATCAATTATAGATAATAAAGTTTCTATTCTCTTTACCGGTGCTATATGGTTTGATGCTATGGAGAGGATTCCGTTTAAGATGAATCTCTCAAATATTGAACTGATATTTGTGGGAGGAATATATATATCGCCAATCACTAGGAAACGCTATATTGAACTCCTGAAAAAATGTGGTTGCTTTGGTGATCTGTATGTTGGGTATGGACTTACTGAAATTGGTGGGGCAGCAATCCTTACAGAAAAAGACAACTATAAGGACGCCATTGGTAAACCTCTTCCGGGAGTACATGTAAAAATTCTTGATGAAGACGAAGGTAAATACTATGAGCTCTCTGAAGGAAGGAGAATAGGTGTACTGTGCCTTTCATCAAAATCACTGAGTAGTGGAAAGTTATGTGGAAATTCATTGTTTGATCTTATTGATATAGATGGAGAAGAATACTTAAATACCTATGATCTTGTAGAAGTTGATGAAGAAGGAGATATGAAGATTATAGGAAGAATGAATAAGTTCTTCGTGAATAATGATGGAATTCGTTTTGATGCCGGTCTTATTGAGACCGCAATGTCGGGACAACCCGGTATAGACGATTGCGGTCTTGTGCCTGAGTATGAAAAGATTATACATGATACGTTGCCGGCCCTCTATGTTAAAACTCGAAATAATGGCATGAGAGCAATACACGATATAAAAGAAGCTCTTGTAAATGTTTTTGTAATGGACGGCAAAATAATAGATACTAATCTGCCTTCAAAGATCGTTATTGTGGATGATCTTCCATATACACATACGGGAAAAGTGGATGTTCATCAGATACAAAAGGAAAAGATTACAGGAGTGACAATAAGAGTAGATCCTGTTAGAAAAAATGACAGACTGGTTGATGTAAGACTTACAGAGTATGCAAAGGATTCACAATTTAAACCCGGAAGCCTTCCTGATGAGATCACAAGTAAAATAGACATTTTCCATGCTGGTGGCATAAGTGGAAGAGAGAAATTTCCCGACTTCATGAAGCTGTTAGAAAATGCTAAAGGGCCGGTTAAGATTGGCGGGGGTATGCCCCAAATGCCATTCCCGGCAATGAACATGAGAGAAGGCTTCAGCATAGATCCGGATAGGATCTGTGAGCTTATTGAAAATGGGACTATAGAACCGGAAATGATCGGAAGAATGCTTGCGCGTATGCTTATTAAAAAGGAAGAGAAGGCAAGAAGAAATAAGAGAAAAAACGATGAATTCAGAGGCTGCTGAATGCGAAGAATATTTCCAGAGCCGGGGGTTAAGAAAAAGCGATCAAAGAATATTCTTGTGGAGGCTTAAATGTACAACCATGATGAACAGATAAAGCTGCCTGAAAAATTGGCATTTGCTTGTGGAAGCATGACTCTTATATCTATGACTATGATAATGCAATATTTAATGGTTTATTATACCAATGTTGCACTATTGGACGTTGCGATTATCTCTTCAATAATGGCGGTATCAAGAATATTTGACGGCATCTCGGATTTAATAGTCGGGAGTATTATTGATAATACCAGGTCCAAACATGGTAAAGCACGAGTATGGATCAGAAGAAATGCAATACCTTATGGGATAGCTCTTTTTATTGTGTTTTATGTTCCGGGAGCTTTTCCTGAATTTGCCAAGTATGTTTATATTTTTGTCACCTATAATCTTTTAAACACATGTTTTTATACAATTGCGTTCGTTGCACATACGTCGCTGCTGTCTCTTATGACTACTGATGAAAAAACTATTCGTCAGATCAGCAGCATTTCGGGTTTTGTTCAAAATGTCAGCCAAATGTTGCTTTCAGTGGTGATTGTTAAGCTTTTAATGGTATTTACCAGTGAGCCGGGAAATGCACTGACACAAAGGAGTTTATCATGTACTTCTGCGATTATTGCCGTGATTACAATTATTATAGGATTATGTGAGTTTTATTTTACTAAAGAAAGGGTAATTGAAAAAACAGAGTCAGATGAGACGAACATAAAAAAGGGGATAGGATCATTTTTATCAGAAATTAAAATCTTTTTCACTGATAAATATTGGATATTATTGTTAATACTGAATATTATTGCGACGTTTGGAGCTGTGTTATATAACACAGCAATGAGTTATTATGCGCTTTATAATCTCAAAGACTTTGATTCCATGGCTTTCATTAATCTCGTATTTGGGATTGGTGCCATTCTTGCCGGAATCGTCATGATTTGGGTAGGCCCTAAAATCCCTGGTGTAAGCTTACTTAGAGCTGCATACATGTTCTTAGCAGTAGGTTTTTTTGGACTGGGGTTGGCAGGAATTAACAAAGTGCTTATGACAGCTGCTCTTTTGGTGGCTGGATTTGGCATGGGTATTAGTCCTATAGCCATGCAAACGACTGTTGTGAGAATTGTAAATTATACGCAGAAAAAAAAGGGCAAGTTGATGCCTGGAATAGGAAATGCTATAACTTGTACAGGATCGAAAATTGGAATGGCTATTGCTTCCGTTTTCTTTGGAATCGTAATGTCGGCGGCCGGATTTGATGCTGCGCTTGATGCACAGGGGATAGATCAGGCCGAGTCTGTATTATCTACAATTAAGCTTCTGTTTGCGGGAATCCCGGCAATAATTTTTTTGGGAATTTGCATCATTGTCATATTCTTATTTGACATAGACAAAAAGGACAAAATTAACGACTGAGAGGGGATTTTCTATGAATCCGATTCTTAAGAGAATCTATGAAACAGGGAAAAAGAAACACGATAATCCATCTCAGAAAGATAAAAGGAAATTTGAGAAGCTTTTGAATATCCCTGTTCCTGAAGGTATAAATTGTGAGTATGACATTAGCTATGATATAGGTGATGGAAAGTCACTTATGTCCGAAGTGTTTATACCAAAAATCTCAGAAGAAAACCAGCTTCCTGTTATCGTAATGATTCATGGTGGTGGACTTCTGTTTGGAGATCGTAGATTAAACCTGTCATTCAGACTCATGATGGCAAAGCAGGGATATCTCGTCTTTTCAATCGAATACAGACTTTTGAATGATACAGATTTTTTTGGCGCTGTATCGGATGTGTGTTGTGGCCTTAAATTCGTAAGGAATTCTCTTCAAAGGTATAATGGTAATCCGGACCGGATATATGTTGTTGGCGAAAGTGCAGGTGCGCACCTGAGACTTTATGCTACTGCAATGACATGTTCGAAAAAGCTAAGA
>JAEEGL010922460.1_pt1 | contig 20911 bp, 5 predicted proteins | sample 9134231 | NCBI WGS metagenome assembly JAEEGL01 (sample SAMN16246548, study PRJNA631951) | gut metagenome | biome: gut microbiome; feature: rumen; material: fiber-attached | host: Bos | place: Iran: Karaj | collected 2018-10
TCAATCTTCAATCTTGATGCTTCGCATCGAAGTCGCTCACGCTCGGCATAGCTCAAGCAAGCTTGGCTCTGCTCTCGCTTAATCGCGACTTTCAATCTTCAATCTTCAATTTTCAATCTTCACTTTACAACGACCTTGCGTCCGTTCTTGATGTACAGGCCGGGCTTGAGCGTGCCTTCCACCTTCACACCGCGCAGGTTGTAGATGGCGCCGTCCTCATAGCGGGCGTTGTTGAGCTCGCTAATGCCGGTGACAGTTCCGCCACTGTAACTGATAGTCAGCGTGGGAGCATAGCTTGATGCCTTACCGTAAAGCTCTGCACTGGCAGGATTAGCAGTCCACTGGAAGATAATGTAGTTCTGACCCTCGGTGAACAGCGCATTAACAGCTGATGTTACGTCCTGCTCCAGGTTCAGGCGTTCGCCGTTGCCTCCGGTAGAAGCTGCAGCTACCGCAATCTCGCGGCTGTCGGTGAAGCGCAGGTCAGTATCGGTCTGTCCAGCGAAGTTTGCCCAGTCGAGGTCAAAGTCCTTCTTCATGTAGTAAATCTTGTCGTCGCGACCAGACCTGCCTGCCTGTACAACGCTGTACTTAAGGATTGCCTTTTCAATCTTTGCGTCTGCAGGAACCGTAATGTTGAACTTAGCGTAAGCCACACCGCACCACTTGGGAGTAGACTCAGGTTCGTTGTTGTAGAATTCCTTCTCGGCATCTACCGTTGCAGGAACTCCTGTCCAGTCAGCATCGGTACCCCATTTAGCACCAGCAGTGTGTGCAAGCTCTGCCTCCGTGTCAACCGTTGCGGGCTCCTCAGGCTGGTCGGGATCATCGGGCACGATAGGCTCATCGGGATCATCGGGCACGACAGGCTCGTCGCCAGACATGCCGTTGGTAGAGATAACCACATTGTCGATAGCGATTGCACCCGGATCATAGTTATAGCGGCCGTTACGCTGATAGATACCCTTGATGTAGGGACTCTCGCCAGCAGGCAGCTGGTAGGTGCCTGTCACCAGAACTTCTGTGTCGTCGGCCTTCGGTGTGATGGTGTACTTCACGGTTCCGTCGGTAGCGTTCACCTGGAGATTCAGGTGGTACCAGGTATCGTTTGTGAATTCCCACTCTACACCAGAGTAAATAGCATTAGTGCCGCCATTGTGGTCGCAGTTGATCTTGGCAGTACCTGCGTTAGCATCCTGCTCCCAGTTAAACAGGAATGCGTTGTGCTCCTGTCCGGCAGTCGTCTTCCAGAACAGTCCGTAGTTATGCGTCCACGTATTCCATGAATCAAGGCTCAGGATGGCGAATTGTGTGGTCTTTGGAGTCTTTCTCGGCAGCAGATCCATGTCAATCACATAGCTCTCGATGTCGGTAAAGTCCACGTCGGTCTTCACATAGTCGCCGCGATCCTTGTCTGCAACAACGGTTGCTGCACGTCCGGTGCTGCCCTCTGCAGTCGGTTCCACCAGCTTACTGCTGTTGTTCAGTGCGAAGTAGTCGCTGCTCTCGCCAGTCTCGAAGTCGAGGCGCAGCAGTTCCTGGGTTCCTCCGCTTGCCGGTCCGCAGTATGTCAGCTCGAAGTTATCCCAGATAACCCACTGGTGTGTGGCTGTGCCCTTGACACCGATGGTCAGGGTCTCGCCCTCGCCAACGACGACGGTGATAGGCTCCAGCTGGTAGTTGCCGTTGGTGAACTCAACGCTGGCGTCGCCCATCGACTGCCAGTTGCTCTTGTCGTGGTCGGGCAGCTCACCCAGAGGACCGAACTCCTGTGTCTCGCTGTTAGCGAAGAATACGGGTGCATCCTCGGTTTCGCCGTCGTCCTGACGGTAGAATCCCTGCAGGTCGACGATGTACTGACCGGCGGGCAGGTCGCTAATCTCCTGGCTGATGGTGAACGTAGAGTGGAAAGACTCGGCGCAGTTGTTGATGTTGTTACCACCGCTCAGGTTCTTGTTCGTGCAGTCCTCGCTGACCTTCCAAGCACCCTGGTTGCGGTTGTTGCGGCCGAAGTTCGGGTCGAGTATCAGGAAGGTGGCGTCGGCGGGATCGTCCTCGCTGGCGTCGCTCAGCGATGCCTTCAGCTCGTCCTCGCTGCCAATCAGCCACAGGGCGTTCTCGCTGCTCTTGTCGATGCCCTTGCCCAGAACGGTCGTCTGGCCGTCCCATCCGAAGAAGCTCTCGCCGTTGGCGATGTACCAGCCGTAGATAGGCTCTGTCTCGTCATCGTCGGCATAGCCGATAGGCTCCTTTGAGCGGGTGATGGTCAGCGTTATCGGGCTGCCGTTGTCCATGAAGTCGCCGTTGAAGAAGTATTGTGTTCCGCCGAGCGATACCTGTGTCTCCATCTGGTACTGTCCGTCGGCCAGCTTGTGGAGCGTCACGTACTCGGCGTGCTTCACCAGCGAGGCCTGTGTGCCCCAGCTGTTGCCAGCACCCCAGTAGGCAGCGGCGTCCTCCATGGCTGCGCCATAGTTGCCAATATAGTACTTACCGGAAGCGAAGGTGGCTGGAATATCAGCAGCCTCTACATTCTTAGAGGTAGGCCAAATGGTGAACACGCTGTCGGCGTCGATGCCAATGATACCCTCAATGTACTTAATCTTGTTGGGCAGATCGTAGAACACGCCGAAGTGGTCCTGAATGTGGATGCTGTTCTCACCGTCGGTCAGAATCTTGAAGCCGCGGCTATCCTTTGCCAGGTTCACGTCCTCCAGCTTCACGAAGCGGGCCAGGTTCTCCTTCTTCTTAGCCTCGCTGATAGTGATGGCGGCGGGCTCCGGTGTAATCTTCTCGGTCACCTTGAAGATGCCGTATTTCGTGTCGTCCGTGCGGAACAGGGCGGGCAGGTACTGCAACTCGCCGTTCTTGCCGACGATGCGGCCGTTGAGCTTCTGGCCCACGTAGAACTGGATACCCGTCTGGTAGAAGTCGATGGCGCCGGTAGCGTCCTCAACAAACACGTGGTCGCTCTTGATGTAGGTCACCACAGCGTCCTTCAGCACCAGCGTGTCGCCCTCGTTAGCGGCGGCTGCGGGCAGCTGCTTGAAGGTAGCGATGTCCTTGGCCAGATTCTTCGCGTTCTTGTCGGTCGGCGTGAACGTGTAGCCGTAGAATGTCATGTTTGCGTCGCTAGCGAAGGTATAGTAGGTCTTTCCAGCCTTGACGATGAACGGCGTAGATGCCGCTTTGACGTCAGCGTCCTGTTTTTCGCTAATAGACTCTCCGCCTTCCTCGACGAAGTAGAAGGTATTGCCCTTCTTCATACCAGCGGCCACGATGAGCTGTCCGTCCTTCGTGGGCTCGAACTTATAGTAGGTACCCTTCGTGGGCACGTTGTTCAGATCCTTGTCGAAAGCCTTGCCCTCGGCGTCGGTGGGCACCTGGTCAATACCCTCGGTAGCAGAGCCGAACTTGTCGACCTCGGGATAGGCCTCGGCAAACTCATACTTCTTGCCCTCGGGGTCGTCGCCGCCGAAGGTCATGATCATACCGTTCACCTGCAGCTTGTCGCCCTGCTTGTAACTCGGGTAGGTGCCGTCAGCGTTCTCCTCAATCTCAGCTTTGTCGTCGCGCGGGTCGTTGCCTAAGGTGAAGGTCACCTCGGTCAGACCAGTTGCGTTTTGTGAGAAGTTGAGAATGCCGTCAGTCAGTTTCTGAGCGAGGTCAGCGGTCAGAGCCTCACCAGAGGTCATCGCTGTTTCTACACCAGCCTTATGAATGAAGATGCTCTGGTTACCACCCGTAGCGGTGATGACGTCGCCCTCGCGAACGTCCTGGAAGTGAGCTGCACCAAGCAGCAGACGTGCGATGGCATCGTTGGCATCGCTGAACCAGATGACGTTGTCGGCCTGAGCCGTAACGGTGGGCTCCAGATAAGCGAGGATGGCCTTGATGGGCCGCTTGTTGCCGCCGCTAGGATTCTCGGAAAGACCGCTCAGTGTGCGCGGCTTAATCTTCAGACCGTGCTTCTTCACGTCCTTCAGGATGTCTGCCGTGATGGGGATGTCCACCAGTCCGGGGTCGCTCACCGTGCGCGAGAAGATCTCCACACCGGCAGCTGTTTCTACACCGAACGAGCCAGCAGCGGTAACCTCCAACTTGATGACGTCGCCAGCCTTCAGGTCGGCCAGCTTGGCAATAACATCCTCAGTCGTCAGGTCGAACTCAGGCTCGTCGCCGTTAACCATATCCTCAGCCTTCCACAGCATACCGCCGACGATGTCCTCGTCTGAGCGCGGCGCAATCACATTGCCGTCCTCGGTGGGGAATGTCACACCGGTCAGCGTGGCCAGCACGTTGCCGTCGAAGAGGTCCTCGTTGTCTGCCAGTCCGTCGAACAGGCGACCGTCGATGATGATTGGCGTGCCGCTCTTGTCGACGGCGGTGAACTTGTCAGTGCCAAGCAGACTGCCAATAGTCACGCCCTTCAGCGATGTCAGACGGTAGACATTGGCAGGATAGCTCCTGGCGTCGTCGGTGGTCACCGTTGTCGGTGTAGCGTCAGACATACCGGCTATGCCCTCGGGAATAGAGAGTGTCGTGTAGTCGGTGTGTGTGCCGGTGACGAGGGTGGGGTAGGCGTCGTTGGCCAGACGTGCCACGGCCAGCGTGCCTTTCAGCTTCTTGTCCTTGGCAGCACCCTTGACGGTGATGCCCTTGATGATGATACCGCCAGTAGCGTCCTCGACGACCACGCTGTCAGCACCTGCTGCCAGGATGTTAGCGCCTTCGAGGTTCAGCAGATATGTGTTGCCGGCGTCGAAGTTCTTGATGGCTGCGATGTTGTCTGCCGTTGTGAGGTCGGGCAGGGTAGACTCGCCAACGAGGATAGCGTTAATCTTCGTCTCGCCGGTGAAGGTGTACTTCACCTCGTCAATAGCGTTGTCAGCCGTCCAGACGGCGTTGGCGCCAGCCAGCTTCGAGGCAATCAGTTTAATCTTGTTGAAACCGACGCCTTCCTTCGTTGATGTCAGCTTCAGCGTGCCGCCGTTGCCAAACTTCATGTAGTTAGAACCACCGTCGGTCACCAGCTCGCCGCCATCCATCGTGATAGCAATGCTGTCGCCAATAGCCGACTGCGTCTCCGACACCAGCGTGTCAGCAAACCACACGCCCTTGTCCATGGGTACGTCACCGGTGCGGGTGATGTACACATAGTCCATCTCAAGGTTTGAATTCCATTGAGTATTGTCGTTAAGGGCAAAAGAATTATCTGACGTTGTGATGGTAATTCCACCAACAGTTTTTTCCTCACAGGCAGCTGTCCCCCATTCCGCAAACGACTTGCCTGTGTCGGTCAGCAGATTGTTGGAGTCCTTGATGAAAACTGGAAGGGTCGCGGTCTGAGTACTTGATTGGTTTCTTGCCCAAAGAGATACAGAGTAAACTCCAGGAGTAAGTGTTCCAAATGGTACGTAGCTATTTCCTGCTAAGCGTCGGGCGTTACCATCGGAGTAGCGACCAGGAACTGCGCCATTGGCAACATATGCTTTTGAAGGATTCAGTGCTTCAATCTCATAGAAATCGTAAATGTTGTTGTTCTCAACATAGCCAGTAATGTCTATCTCACTATTTGCAGACATGGCAGTGAATACTTTACCATAGTAAGGCTCGGCAGAACTCTGGTTAATGGTATACCATTTGCCCCCTTTCTGATAAGCTTTCTTATAATAGAGAGTCAGATTTTCGCCCTCAAAAGCTGTTCCATTTACTGTAGCAAGTTCAACCGTTCCTGCTTTCAAATTCAGAGTGGCTGTGTACTTTTCTGCCTCGCGGAATGTGATGGTCACTACTGTAGAGCCATTGGCTGCAACAGTCTTACCTTCAGCGTCGTCGCTGACATAGATATATTTCTTGGTATTATCATTGTTGTAAAACGAAACTTTGTCATCTGCTTCAATGGTAGCAGCCGAGTTAATAATACCTGAAGCATTACGGCTCTTGATAACAGCACTTTGTTGGTCTACATAGTTTATAGTGTAGTTAGCAGGTGTAACACTGGTATCTACGTATTTGGTGATGACAAGATTGTCCATGTAAGAGACTTGATAGTTGGCACAGTCGAAGAAATCAATCTGTGTACATTCTGAAACTGTGTTATCCCAGAAGTCAAGGTCACTACCTTCTTTATAGGTAGTTTGCCTATCCATGCTCTGTAGCTTGTAAGCGACTTTCTTATTTGTCATATCGACTGTGATTTCTGCGTGTGTCCAGGCGTCAAATACTGGACTACCATCCGAAGCCTCGCCGATGACTGCATTATATGCAAAATTGTTTCTGTTACTGCCGTTGACCTTGGCTCTGGCCATACCAAATCCAAAGATGGCTCCAGAAGAAGTGTAAGCATTCTTAGCAAATCCTGAACGTCCTGCTTTTCCAATAGTAAAATACCGATGATAGTTTGAATTACCACTTCCCATAAAATAGTCGAACTCGAATTTCATGGAAACTATTCCTGCGGTCTGTCCCAATACTGAGGAAAAATCATACGTAGCAAGCGAATAGCCATTTGTGGAATTCTTTGCTGCTGCAAACTTTACGTTGTTGTCATTGGACACCCCCATTCGGCTGGCGTCAACGAATAGAGTCTCGCTGTTATTGAAGTTGCAATTAACTACTTCAACAGGAGCGATCTCCGCCCACGCTCCGCTACTCCCCGTCACCAAGGCCACGGTGAGCAGCAATAGATAAAGTAATCGTTGTTTCATACGTTTTGTTTTTAGTTTTGTTATTTATTTGTCTTTTTTATCAATCCGTCGTCTGCGCCTATTCCCCTCTGACGAGGGGGCAGGAGCCAATAAGTCGCGGCAAAAATAACAAAAAAGCGAGGAAAGCGCAAGGTTTTCCCGCTTTTTTTGCTTCTTTGGTATTAAAAACACATCCCTTTTATCAAAAATCAAAGAAATAACTCCTTCCTCGCTCCTCGTTCTTTGCAGAGCAAAGCGGCAAAGCCGAGCGCGTTCTTCCTTGTCCGATAGTTCTGGGCAAGGCGAAAGACATATCCCGTCTTGTCTATATAGATGTATCCGCCCTCGCGTATGTCGGCAAAGGTCTGTATACCAATCGGATACTTGTACTTCCTGCTAATCATAGCGCAAAGATAGGAATAATTACTTATACTTCCAATTTTTTCTACAAAAAAAAGCGAGGCAACCTTGCGGTCACCTCGCCCTATTTAGTAAATGAGCTTTATTCTCACTTAATCACGACCTTGAGCTTTCAGCTCGAGCTCGTTCACGCTCGATAAAGCACGAGCGAGCTCGGCTTTATTCTCACTTAATCACGATCTTGCGGCCATTCTTGATGTACAGGCCGGGCTTCAGCTTACCCTCGACCTTCTGACCACGCAGGTTGTAGATAGCGCCGTCGTCGAAGAGGTTGCCGGTGATGCCGTCAATCTTGTCGGCCACACCCATCAGGTGCTTGTATACACCAGTCACCTTAGCCACGAGCGGAGCCTGGAAGCCTCCGAAGAAGGTCATCATGCAAATCTGCGGCAGAATGCCGTCCTGAATACCGCACTTGGGATCGTCAGCGAAGACATACTTGTACTCAGTAGCTCCTGCTTCTACGTCAACGAGATCCTGGTTAGACCAGAATGCGAGATGCCATCCGGCAGCCACGGGCTCAGCAAACTTGACGATAACATAGTCGCAGTTGTTGACGTCGATGTTCATCATCTTGAATGCAATTACGAGGTTGTTGTTGGCAGTGTAGGTGTTGTAGTCACTGCCTTCAACGAGCTCTGCACGCTCGAAGGTATCGAGAGTCTTACCCTGATCCTGTGCAATCTCAATGAGGTTAGGATCGGTCTCATCGCCAGCGCCAGCCTTCGTGTACTTCACGTTCTTGAACGAGATCCAGTGGATGTTGTTGTCGGAAGCAACGTTGAACTTGATAGTCAGCACGCCGTCGGCACCGACAGTACCATTGGCGCTGACCTCCTTCAGGAAGAAGCGCTCAGAATCACCGGAGTCAACCATGTCACCGTCGCAGACGTCAACGGCCGTGCCGTCGTTCACCTGCATATTGATGCCGTAAGCCTCGTCACCAGTCTTGTCGGTCAGGGCAACACGTACCCATGCATTGACCGTGTAGTCGCCAGCCTCCAGACCGTTCATCGTAGCGGTGAGGGTCTTCTCTTCCAGCGAACCGTCAGTGGCAGATCTGAAGTATTCGAAGAACGGAACATGGAAGTTCGTACCGTCTTTGTCACCCTCATTACTCCAGCTGTTGATGTAGTAAGCAGCATTGTTGAAGTCGGGGTTCGTATCCCATGCAGAGAGCAGGAAGTTGTCGACCGTAATCTGGGCGTGCCAGCCGGTGACAGTGGTGGGATCCTGCAGAGCGCTGGCCTCAGCCTGCGTCAGCGTACCAGCATTGTACTTAGCAATCCAAGTGCCGTAGTACTGGTCGTAAGCCTCCTGCGTGTAGACGTTGTTGGCGTCAACAAGCTCCTTCATCTTCGGCAGCACGTCCTTAGCAGTCTTGCTAGCCTGGGCCGACTCGATGGCGGCCTTCAGCGAAGCGATGGCAGCCTTGATGGCGTCAGAACCAGAGACGTTAGCCGACTGGTTGAGAGCGTTGCTCAGAGCAGTCTTCACGGCAGCCACCTCGATGGCCTCGTCTCTGCTCAGCTCAGTAGCCGTCTTGCGCAGCTCCTCAAGCTCCTTCATCTCAGCGCCACCCTTCAGCTCGTCGATGTTAGCGTTGGTGCCGTAGTAAGTCAGCACGAAGTTATCCCAGATACACCACAGGTTGGTATTACCTTCCAGCTTGGTACCGATAGTCAGTTTGCCTTCCTCGGTCACCTCCACGAAGATAGGATCAATGGTGTACTTACCAGCTATGAACGAGTTCGAAGCGTCGGTCATCGAGTTTTCAGAACCGGTCTTCAGCGGGAATACCTTGGTCTCGTCGTTTGCGTAGAATACGGGCAGGTGCTCGTTGTCGCTGCCATCCTGACGATAGAAGCCTTGAGCTGTCAGAGAGTAGACACCCTTAGGAGCGTTGGCCAGCGTCTGACTCAGCGCGAAGAGTGAATGATATGACTCGACACAGAAGTTCTCGTTAGCACCGGAATTGTCCTTATTGCTAGCCTGGAAGTCCCAAGCAGCATCAAGATCGGCGCCCTTGATATGGTCTTTGTTATTTGCCAGACCTCCAGCGTAGCGGTTGTTACGTCCGAAGTCCGGATCGTGAATCAGGAACGTAGCGTCCACAGGGTTAGCCTGAGTAGCCTTGCTGAGCGATGCGTTCATCTCTTCCTCGGTGAAGATCTGCCACTTAGCGTTCTCGGCGTTCGTGACACCAGTAGCGTCTATAACGGTGTTCGTACCGTTGTAGCCGTACATGACACTACCGTTAGAGATGGTGTAGATAGCCTGAGGAACTTCCTCTACAGCGGTCAGGCTATTTACCGTTCCGGCCTGGGCACCCCAAGGAATCTTGATGGCATTCAAGTGTGCGTAGTCGTACTGGGTCAGGTCGAGCTCACCCTTACCCTCGCTATTGATGTCGACAAATACCTCAGTCAATGCACCGCCATTGCCGTCACCGCCGCCGTTGCCGACTTCGAGACGGTTCAGAAGAACGCGGAGTCTCATGCCAGGTGTAGCATCAGCAACCAGCTTCTTGTAACCGGTCAGGTCAGCGTAAGTCAGGTACTGGACGCTGCCGTTGCCATAGAGTGTGGAACCTGCACCCGAGTTTTCACCGAAGTGGCTCTCGAATGGGGGCTGTGCTGCGGTAGGTTCTGCGCCAGCGACATTGCTGGTCCAGGTCTTAAACATATCCTTGGTCAGTGCAACCTCGTTCTCTACAGTAATCATCTCCGGCGTGAAGGTCAGGTTAACGGGACTGTCGTCGTCCATGAACGAACCGTTGAAGTAGTAATACAAACCACCATTGTTCACCTGCGACTCCATGGTGTAGGTGCCGTCAGGCTGCTTAGCCAGCGTGACGAATGCAGGATGGCTCAGCAGCGAAGCCTGAGTACCCCAGCTGTTACCGGCGCCCCAGAAGAGGCCGCTGGCCATGTTCTGCAGGTAGTACTTGCCGTCTGTAGGCATAGGAAGCGTGGGCTCGGGGATAATGGTCTTCGACGAGATAACGCCGTCCTTAGAGGTGGGCCAGAGGGTGTAGACACCGTCGGCGTCGATGCCGGCGATACCCTCAATGCTCTTCACTGTGTCGTTCAGCTCATAGAACACACCGAAGTGGTCTTGAACGTGGATGTTGTTGCCAGTCAGCGTGTCAACAAGAATCTTGAAGCCACGGCTGTCCTTCTGCAGCATCAGGTTCTCCAGCTTCACGAAGCGGGCCAGATTCTTCTTCATTGCAGCCTCGGTCACGTCGATAACGGTGGGCTCCGGCGTGATGGTCTCGGTCACCTTGAAGTTACCATACTTCGTGTCGTCCGTGCGGAACAGAGCGGGCAGATACTGCAACTCACCGTTCTTGCCTACAATGTAGCCGTTCAGCTTCTGACCAACGTAGAACTGGATACCCGTCTGGTAGAAGTCGATAGCGCCAGAAGCGTCCTCAACAAACACGTGGTCGCTCTTGATGTAGGTCACCACAGCGTCCTTCAGCACCAGCGTGTCGCCCTCGTTAACCTCGGGCGTAGGCAGTTCCTTGAACATCGCGATGTTCTTAACGATATTCTTAGCGTAGGCGTTGGTCGGTGTGAACGAGAAACCGTAGTACTTTAGGTTCGTCTCGTTGGCAAAGACGTAGTAGGTCTTCATGGCCTCCACGGGGAAGGTGATGGCGCCATTGTAGTCGGCGTTCTCCTTCTTCTCGACGATAGCCTTGCCGTCCTCAGTGACGTAGAGCTGCTTCTTAGCCTCCAGTCCGACGGTGACGTCGAGTCGGCCGTCCTTCGTGGGCTCAAATACATAGTAGGTTCCCTTCGTAGGCAGGTTCTCCTCGTCCTTGTCGTAGGCCTGGTCCTCGTCGTCGACGGGGAACTGGTCGATACCCTCGGTCACTGTGCCGAGCTTGTTCACCACGGCGGTAGCAGCAGCGAACTCATACTTCTTCGTATCCTCAGAACCGCCGTAGGTCATGATGACACCATCAACAGAGTTGACGGTCTCGCCCTGAGCGTAGGCAGCACCGGCAGCGGCCTCAGCCTTGTTGCCGCTCATGGCACTCTGATCGTAAGGAGCCAGCACACACTTGCCATTCTCAACGAAGGTGACACCCGTGATGCTGTTCATCATCTCATCGTCGTAGAGCATCAGCTCCGGGAAGAGGCGCTTGTCAAGCTTAATCTTGTCGGCGTTCTTCTTGGCATAGAAGTCGTCGCCTTCCTTAACAACGTTGGCCATCTCAATCTTTATGAGCTGGTAGGTCTTTTCCTTGTCAACGGCCTCGGCCAGCTCCATCTTGGTGATGGTTGCCTCGCCAGCGGAAGCAGAAATGGCGTTGCAGGGATCAGCTGTAATCGTAAAGGCATGGGCTGCGGCATCATAAGAGCCGTAAATCACGCCAGCAATCTTCGTGCCCTTGACGGCTGAAGTGGCGCCAGTGACGCCCGTGATGCCCTTGATGACGATGCCGAGAGGCTCGCCGCCCGAAATAATCTGTGCAACGATGGAGTCGCCACCCTGATGCAGCACCTCATAGTTGCTGAACTTCAGAAGAGCGGGAGCGGCCGGTGCAGCAGCAATCATCTCAGCCAAGCTGTTGTACAGAGGTATTGGCTCTGTCATCGTCAGCTTCACCCAGTCAACGCCAAACCAGCGGGCGCCCATCTGACCGTTATTTTTTACGCCAAGTTGCAAGGATCCGTTACTAACAATAATCGGGTCTGTGGTCTTAATAGTAAGGTTATCACCATATCCGGAAGTTTCCGTGTCTACGCCCTTGAACACTTCAAATGCACCACTTTTGCCGTAAACGCCTGCAGTGCCATTAGGACCATCACCGGGTCCGTCGTTTTTGGAATTCCACATTCTTGCGCTTATCTCGTACTTACCAGTGGGTAAGTTCGTGATGGTCTGGTTGTAGTCGAATCTACCATCACTTGGATTTGCTATCCAGAACTCTACATATGTATCACCATATTTGTTGGCATTTCCATTGACGTTTTCAATTGTCCAACCAGGGTAATTTCCGTTTTGACAGTTCAAGAAGTCCCAGTTGTTGATGGCCAGTGTCATGTCTAAGCCGTCAGCTGGCGTCTGTGCCTTAGCAGCAGCACGTAGTGCAGCCTCGCACGCAGTCTTTTGCTCTAACGTTACGGCTGTCAGCGTGCCGTTGTCATAAGCCGTCTGAAGAGCTGCAACGTCTGCGTTGTCGGCATATGCTGCCTTACCAGCTGCATCCAATGTGGCAGCTGCGTCAAGGATTGCCTTAGCAGCAGTGTAGTTCTCCATGCTGGTTTTGGCATTTTTAATAGCATTAGCCAGGGCAGCAAAGTTGTCCGCACTAGCTTCACCCTGCAGGGCTGTCTTAGTGTCGTTAAGTGCTGTCTGAGCAGCATTTGACATCTTTCCTTCTGGAATGGCTGCTATAAGAGCATTTACATCAGCAGCAGTGAAATCTGTACTAATATAACTTAGCTTTATCCAGTCAACGCCAAACCAACTAGCACCGAAGGAACCATTGTTCTTTACGCCAAGGCGCAATGTTCCATCTGTTACATAGATGCCGTCGGTGTCATATGTGTGGGGGTTGTCGCCGTTGCAATCGTCTGTAACTCCTTTAAATACTGATGTATAACCATTGTCGGCATATACGCCAGCGGTACCTGCCACTGTGCCTTGTGTGTGCCACATAGAAGCAGATAGGGTGTACCGTCCTTTAGGAAGTCCAGTGACGGTTTGGTAATAATCAAACTGTCCTTGACTCGGGTTGCCATGCCAGAACTCTGCTTTTGTTTTAGCATTACCATAATTATTCACATTACCTCCATTGGGAGCTGAAACCGTCCATCCTGGTAAGTTATACCAGCCGCAATTCAGGAAGTCCCAGTTTTGGATAAAACTTGTCATGTCTAACGGGAGAGTGGCTTCCTTCAGCTGGACATGGCTTATGAATAGGGCGGGAGTGTTCTGAAAAGGTGTGTTATTGCTACCCGTTCCATAACCTAAACTGAGTGTGAAGGTTGAGGGTTCGGTAATAACAAACTTAATAGTGTGAGTTGTCCAACTACTTTGACCCTTCATCCACTCGGTCATACCATCATTATAGGTGGTCTCTCCCACCTTTACGTAAAAGCGGTTCTCGTAGTTGAGATTAGATGTCCCACTATTAGTGTTTTCTACATCAAACGAAATGACATATGCTCCAGCCGGTAGAGCCGTACTCGAGGTTTGCTTGTAGGATGAAGCATTGTTTGACCAGCGACACTCTACTCCAAGGCAATTCTCAGTTGCCAGGTGAGTAGCATCGACCGTAGCAGCAGGAAACTCAGTTCTTGCCTGATAGGTGCCGATTTTGCCTACTCCGCTGTTGCTGAAATAGGTCCCTTCGTTCGTCCACCCATTAGTAGAGGCGAAATCAGCATTCGTCAGATACTGTGATGCCAGATCTGTGCCTGCCCAGCCTGCCCAGCCAGAACTTACTCCCCCTAATAGCGCAATGGCTAAGAGCAGGAGTCCTTTGACGAATCCTCCTCGGGGGAGAAAATTGAATAGTTTTTTTCTCATAACTTTTTGTTTTAACTGAATGACTAATATAATTAATGTTTATTTGTTCACTTTAGGTTATCATATTCCATATTTATAAAATAGGTGTCGACGTCAAAAGCGTGCACCAACATGCACGTTTTGGCGTGTAGTCAGCACACAATGTCGGACAAAAGTACATAAAAAGTGGGAATGGTAGAACACATTCCCACTTTATTTAAGAAATATTAAGACTTCCGCTCGATTACTTCACCACGACCTTGCGTCCACCAATGATGTAGAAGCCGGGCTTCAGACCCTTGGTGGAGTCGGCTATCTTCTGGCCGCTGAGGCTGTAGACGATGCCCTGGAGGGCGGCGGCCTTAGCCGTGCCGATGGCGGTGACACCAGCCAGGTCGTAGACGACAATCTTCTCAACGGCATTGCCTTTGATGAGCTCGAAGCCCAGCATGCCGTCGGCATCAGCCTTGTAGATGGCGCGGCCAACACCCTCGTTGAGGGCGGTCTTCTCGATACCATCGTCGGCCGAGGTGGTGTAGAACGCGTCGCCCGTGTAGATGATCTCCACGATCTGACCTGTCTTCACGTTACCGATGGCAGCGCAGCGGCCGGCACCGGTGCCAAGGAAGAAGCCGTTCTCGTTGATGGTCCAGCCCTTATTGTCGCTGCCCATCACGGCCTGGATGGCGATGTCCTCGAGTCCGGCGTTGGTGCAGAAGTAGACGCTGTTGTTCACGTTGTTGGCGGCGTTCCAGATCTTTCCGGCGGCCTCCGTGCCTATCTCGAGCGTCGTGGCCTCCATGGCCTTGAAGTCGTAGGTCTTGACGGCGACGTACTCCGACAGGTCGACGTCGGCAACGGTGACGACGCAGGTGTCGCCCGAGGTCTTGCTGGACTGCTCGGACTGCCAGTAGCAGATGATCTTAGCGGTACCAGCGCTGACGGCGGTCACCGTGCCGTCCTCGGCAATGGTGGCCACAGCCTCGTTGTCGCTCTTCCACTGCTTCTTGGCAGCGGCGGGCGTCGACGTGGCGGTCAGCTTCATCGTGGCCTGAGGAATGAGGGCGAGCGTCTGCTTGTCGATGGCGACGGTCGGGATGACCTCGACGCCGGCAGGCTCGATGACAATTTTCGCAATCAGCGTGGCTGCGGCCATCTGGATGTCAAGACGCTGTGCGCCGTCGCCCTTGATGGTGTAGGCGTTGTCGCTCACCACCTTGTCGCCGGCAGCTGCGCCCTCGACATTGTCGGAGACGAACTTCACGTCGCCGGCAAGAACGGTGATGGTCACCTGGTCGCCCTTCTTCAGGTCGGGCAGCGACACGTAGTGGGCGAAGTCCCAGGAGAACATACCGCAGTTCTTATCCTTCTTGTTGTTCCTGTTGCGCATGGTGAACTTACCGCGGTCGGCCACGTACTCGTAGGCGATGTGCTTGTTCCACTCGAAGCCCTGGTCGGTGTAGTCGCCGAGGAAGTGCATCGTGGCGTCGCCAACGGTGAAGCCGGCGTCACCGCCGTCGTTCACGGCCCAGGGACCGCCCTTGCCGAGCTTCATGCAGAGCTCCTGGAAGTCCCAGGTCTCAGGCTCGCGCTGCTCTACAATCTCCTGCTGATACTCTACCTTGACAAAGAAGATGCCGCTCTCGCCGCTACCCTTGCCGATGGAGTGCTCGCCACCTTCGACGGTGAAGGTGTAGACGCGGTAGCCGGTGCCGGCTGTGGCGTCGGCCACGGCCAGGTTGTTACCATCGAACTTGATGGCCTTGTCGCTCCATGTAGACTGGACGATGGTGACGGTAGCGGTGACACCCTCGGGCGTGGTGAACGACACCTTGCCCTTACTGTCGAGCTTTAGGCCGCTGACATAGTCGACACCGTCGTAGCTGGCATCCTTGAACTTGGCATTATAATCACCTGCGACGACGAAGAAGTTCTCCGGGTCGGCAACGGCCTTACCGTTCAGCGACAGCGTGGCGGTGACGGTCTCAACGCCCTCGGGTTCGGGCTCGGGCTCTGGCTCGGGCACGATGGTCTTCGTCGAGACGACGCCGTCCTTCGAGGTGGGCCACATGTAGTGGCTGCCGTCGAAGTCGATGCCAACGATACCTTCGATGCTCTGAACGGTGTCGTTCAGCTCGTAGAACACGCCGAAGTTATCGCGAACGAGGACGCTCTCGCCCGACAGGGTATCGACGAGGATCTTGAAGCCGCGCTGGTCCTTCTGCAGCATCACGTTCTCGAGCTTCACGAAGCGCTCGAGGTTCTTCTGCTTCTGCATGTCGGCAACGGTGACGACGGTCGAAGCGGCAGAGTCCTTGGCAACCTTGAAGTTGCCGTAGCCCGTCTTCGACGTGCGCTTCAGCAGCGGCAGCAGCTTGTCCTCGGCCGACTTGCCGATGATGTAGCCGTTCAGGCGCTGGTTCTTGTAGAACTGGATGCCCGTCTGGTAGAAGGCGATGGCGCCGGAGGCGTCCTCCACAAAGACGTGGTCGCTCTTGATGTAGGTGACGATGGCGTCGGTGAGGTTCAACTGTGCCAGAACGGGCACGTTGAGGTAAGCTTTGTAGAGCGACTTGAAGATGGCGATGTTGCGGGCAATGCACATGGCATCGGGGTCGGCATCGCGGAAGGTGAAGCCGCGCAGCACAATCGGCTGCTGCTGCGTCTCCACAGCGTACTGCTTGCCAGCCTCGACGGCTATCTCGATGGAGTCGACCGTCTGCTCAAAGTCGGTCATGCCCTGCAGGGCCTTGCCGTCCTCGCTGACGGTGAGCTTCTGCTTAGCCTGCTTCTTTATATATAAGGTAAGCGTGCCCGTGCGCGTAGCGTCGAATGCGAGGCTGCTGGCCTCGGCCTTGTGGGTGAACTCCTTCTCCTTGTTGGTGCCAGCGCTGACGGTGGCGGCCTCCTTGCTGACAGGCATATCCTCGGCAGCAGTCATCACGGCACCCATCACGATGCGCATCTCGTCGGCGGCGATGGTCTCGGTGACCACCTTCTTGCCATACTCGCCCATGATGCTGTCCTGCACGTCGCCCACCTTATATTCGTAGTTGTCGGGGACGTACTGGCGCAGCGAGTCCTCGTGGACGGGATAGAACTCGTAGTTCGTGCCGTTCTTGCCGATGATGCCGACGATGTAGGCCAGGGCGTCGGGAATGTCGATGCCCTTCTGGAACTTGTCGACCACCTTGATGCTGTTGTTGCCGGTGACCAGCGTACCGTTAGCATAGTCGGAGCGGCCGATGCGTACCATGGCGTGGATGAGGTTGTCGCTCTTCACGTCGGCAACGTCAGTATAGCGCGGCGTAACGAAATCGCCGCTGCCGTCACTAAATGACATCATGATGCCGTTGGCAATAGGAGCATCGGCAGCCTCCTTGTCGAGCGATGCCGTAATCTTAAGCTGTGATAAGGCTGAGGGCTGTAGGTTGTCATTACTGTTAACCTTGATGGCATTGGTGCCGTTCTGAACGTAGAGACTGTTGCCGTCGTTGAATGTTATCCATGCTGTGCCCTCGCTGATGATGGCCTCCTCTTCCTGAGCCAGCTGCTTGAACTCGGCAATAGATACCTGGTTGATTGTTTGGTCGGCGCCCCATACCACGTCGGACTCCTTCGTGGGCACGATGAGGTAGAGACCCTCCTTGTCGCCGTTTATCAGGATGCCCGAGAGGCTTGCAATCTTAACGTAATCATTGGCGTCGACGGCGGGGTCGAAGCCCGTAATCGGGTCGCTCTGCGTGTCGAGCCATCCCTTGAAGTCGGCACCGATACCGCTGGCCTGGAAGCGCTGGCCGCTCTTGTTGACGATGATGCAGTCGAAGCCGCCTACCGAGGTGAACGTCTCGCCGTTGTACTTGCGTGAGATGGTCAGGTTGGTCAGCGTCACATAGCGCATCAGGTTAGCGTTGCTGCCTAACGTTGCGACCGCGTTATCCATGTTCGTCGGGGTAGCTGTTCCGGCTGCTGTAGCGAAGTTGTTGTTCACCACGCTCACGACCTCTCCGCCATCGGCGGTACGCTTCACCGTCAGGCGGCCGTTGCATGTCTGTCCTACAGTCAGGTTCGACAGCGTGCTGCCCGTGCAGTCGAGCATCATGGCGCCCGACGCATCCTCGATAATCACCTTGCCGGCAGATGCCAGAGCTGTGATCTTGGCGTCGGTGAGGGTGAGAATGGCCTCTGTGCCGTTGGCCAGTGCGTTGAACGCTGCAATGTCATCAGCCGTGTTGACCGCGTACTTGAAGCCGTAGAAGCCAAGTTTCGTGCCGGCTGCATACATCTTATAGGTCTTGCCGCCAACCACATTGAAGGTGTAGGAGCCATATTTCTTGTCGCTCACCTTGATACCGTTGAAGTTGGACAGTGGTGTGCCGTCCTCTTCAATATAGAAGAACCTGTCGGCATTGAGGATGACAGCCGTCTCGATTCTGCCAGAGTACTGGGGCTCGAAGGTGTAGAATGTTCCCGTGGCTGATTCTCCGTTGCTACCGTTGCCCTCCGTGTAGGCAGAGTAACCGCTGACAAGGGAATTGCCGCTGAAAGCGTCCTTGCCGACGCCGAAGTCGGCACCACCGGTGGCACCGAAAGTCAGCTTCATGCTGCCGAAGTCACGAACCTCACCAGAGACAAAGCCGGCATTGGGCCTGACCAGCCACTGGGCGTCCAAGTTCTCCTCGACGTCGTCAGCATCAGGGGTATAGATAACAACGCTATAGACATATTTGCCCCTCTCCAGTTCGAAGCCTACCATACCGTCTGCCTCCATACGGTAAACGTGGTGGCAACTGTCAGCGACGAGCTCGGTCTTGGCCGCACTAGCGTCCTCGCCATTACTCTTGGTGTAGAAATTGAAACCACTGCTGTGGAAGAACTCGATGACCTGACCGGCCTTCAAATCGCAAATGGCTGCGCAACGCCCAGCTTTACTGCCCTCAAGAAGTCCCTTGCCAGGGCCCTTCTCAATCTTAAAGCCTCTTTTGTCACTATCGTATGCAGCCTGGACAGCTAGAGATTCAAGACCGCTGTTCGTGCAGCGAAAAACATCATTCGTTTTGTTGTTAGCCTGATTCCAAATTTTACCGACTTTAGTGCCCAATACCAGCGTGGTATTCTTCATGTTGGTGAAGTCATATTCCTTCAGCACGTAGAGATTGTTTGGATTGAACACCGCATTGCGGTCGGTCACGGTCAGCGTGAACTTGGTTGAAGAGGGCTTGTAGTTGGCATCGCCGGCAAACGAGGCGGTAATCTCTGTCTTACCCTTCTTCTTCATGTTTACTGCGCCTGTATTGGCGTTCACTTCGGCTACGTTAGTGTTGCTGCTCTCATATGTCACAGTTGCATTAGCAGGAGTCTTCGTCAACGTCGGTAGCGTGAATGACGTACCGTCGTTGATGTCTGCCGAACCGGAAGTAGTGGCAAAGGTAAGTGATGACTCAGCACGCGTGTCGGCACTGGGACGAATAATCTCGACTTTACTAATCCATAAATTAGTTTGAGCAGAATTTCGGGTAAGTTTAATGATGTTGCTGCCAGCTTCTGTCGAGCTCACTTGGTATGACTTCGTCTCTGGGGCGGATGCGTTGGCATACTGTGTACCGTTATATAGATTGACCCAGTTTTTGTCATCAGCTGTTTCACCCTTCTTTGTATTGCCGTTGTAATATCCGATCCATAGCGTCACAACCTTATCTGTAGCATTTTTGCTTTGGAAACCAGACACTTTAATGATGTCTCCTTCTTGTAAGGAACTGGTTAATGTGATTGTAACTGTTCCACTAGTTAGATCGGAAGATTTGCCAGCAAGCTTCATTGTATAGATGTTGCCAGCAATTGTGCCTGTTTTCTGGTTAAGAACTCCGTCGTCAGCTGATGCTGTTCCGCCACTCTCTTGTACGGTTCCACTGGGCGACTGCCATGAATAGATGGTCGTATCCGCCCACAACTGTCCTCCTCCCGTGAGCACAGTCACGCAGAAGAGCAACGTTCTTAATAAGTAGTTTTTTAGTTTCATGAGTTTTTTTATTTGTTTTAGTTGTTTATTATCCTTATTTTGTTGTAGTCGTTTGTTCTTTCGTCGCCATTTCGGCCTATTTGGCCTTAATCATGTGCTGTCTTTTTTTATAGCCAGCGCGTTTACACCCATCTTTTTTCTTTGTTTTAGTCTATTTGGGGGCAAAGATACGAATAATTGCTCAAAGAACAAAAGAATTTCGTCTTTTTTTGAGGGGGTATCTACAAAATCCTCGTGCAGAGGTGGTTTTCTGTTCTCGCGCAGCATATAGAAAGAGTGCGCGCCGGAGCCGATATTATATTTCATATATATTTATTTATTTACATCCTACACTGTCTACACTCCTACACGGAGCACTGACACTCAGCGAGTTACGTAGTGTAGAATAAGTGTAGGAGTGTAGGATAATTGACAAAAAACGCCGTTTTATCGTCCAAAAGCAGGCTTTTTGGCGCAACGAGTACACGATGGAGGCCGTACAACGGGGACATTCCCCATTGTTGAGGGGTACTTAATTTTTGTCCCACGGCCTGGGACAAATCTAAAGGGCCACTTAATTTTTGTCCCAGGCCGTGGGACAAATCTAAAAAAGCTTAATTTGGCCGTTTTCCCCGTTGTTGCTGAGTCCCAAAACCTCCTCTTGCCTTGTTGACGCCAAACGCGCTTCGTTGCCGCCCCGAATATACCTCGTTATCGCCCAAAATACCTCGAATTTCACGATGTTTCCCCGTTTTCCGTGGATTTGTCTACACTCCTACACTCATTCTACACTGCATAACTTACTGACTATCAGTGCCGCGTGTAGGAGTGTAGACAATGTAGGATGAAATTGATTATATGTGTGGCGCGAGGGACTTTTTTCGAGGAACGAGAAGGGAGGAGACGAGGAAGCGAGATTACCTTCATCGTGATATTTGCCGCAGCTTTATCAGCGGATAGACTATTCTCGTTCCTCCTTCCTCGTTCCTCATTCCTCCTTCCTCGAGATAATCACCCCTCCTTCCTCGTTCCTCCTTCCTCGAAAACGTCCCTCCCTTATATAATATAATTAGGTGTAGGTTCAAAACGTCACTTGACAAATATCAAAAAGAGAAATAATTGTGCATGTTACACTAAAATTTTTCCTCAAAAAGTTTTGCAGGTTCGGAAAATAGTTGTACCTTTGCACCCGCTTTCCGAAAATGAGGAGGGCAAAAAAGAGAGAGTTCTTTGAAAGATTTACATAAACAGAGACAAGTAGTACAAGAAGCGA
>JAEEGL014712482.1_pt1 | contig 20911 bp, 17 predicted proteins | sample 9134231 | NCBI WGS metagenome assembly JAEEGL01 (sample SAMN16246548, study PRJNA631951) | gut metagenome | biome: gut microbiome; feature: rumen; material: fiber-attached | host: Bos | place: Iran: Karaj | collected 2018-10
CAGTGCGGCCGTGCCGGGCGAGATGCGTCCAAGCGGCGCGAGCAGGGTACGGTCCAGCCAGCAGCCGATGTTGCCCTGCGGCGTGAAGACGTCCGCCGTTGGGTTGTCCGGCGCAACAAGAAACAGGTTCAACGCCCAGTAGCCCAACAAGAGCGCCGCAGCAATTCCCACGCGTATGCGCACGCCGAAGGCGAGGTAAAGTCCGGCGGCGCAGGCCCAGGTGAGTCCGATGCGCCCCAGCACGCTGCCAAATCGGAACGCCTGGCCCTGGAAGAACTTCTCATAGACCATGCCCAGCAGCACAAGCATCGCCGCCCGCCGCAGGATACGCCAAACGATCTGCGCCTTCGTGCGGCCGTTCGCCAGCTGCTTGGCCATCGAAAACGGAAACGAAAGCCCCGCGATGAAGATGAACAACGGAAAGATCGTGTCGTGGTGCGTCAACCCCATCCACGGCGGATGGCGCATCTGCTCCGCGAGCCAGCAGTGCGACCCCCACCCCAACGCGTCGCACAGGCGCGTCACCACGGGCGTCAGGCCCATGATGAAGAACATGTCAAAGCCGCGCAGCACATCAATTGATTCCAGTCTCTTTCCCATTACCGACATCCTTCCTCAACTAGTTAACCCCATCTATCATCTATCCTCTATCATCTATTATCTACAAAACCCAACACGCCACAATTTTCGCCAACTAGATAGGAGGTACGGATAGCCTCGTGCACATACGCCTTGGCCCCGGCGACGGCTGTTGGCAAATCATGCCCCAGCGCCAGTTCGGCGGCCAGGGCCGCCGCCAGTGAACAACCCGTACCGTGGGTGGAGACGGGATTCGCGAGGCGGGGCTGGGCAAAGCGATGAACCGCGATGCCGTCGTCCAGCACATCTACGGCGGCATCACCGGCGCCATGTCCCCCCTTCACCAGCACCGCGCAACCGAACTTGTTCCGCAACGCGCGCGCGAGTTCTTCGGCGCGATCCACATCGGTGGCGCGGGCGGCGGACGACAAGTTGCCGCCCGCCAGCAGTTCCGCCTCCGGCAGGTTGGGCGTGATCAGCGTTGCGAGCGGCAGCAGGCGTTCCGTCAAGGCTACCATCGCTTCATCCGCAATCAGCTTGGCGCCGCTGGTGGCGATCATCACGGGATCGATTACCTTCTGGATCTCGGGGTGGCGTTCCAGGTGCGCGGCCACTGTTTCGATCACGGCGGCGGAAGACAGCATGCCCGTCTTGAGCGCGCGGATGGAATAGACGCCGAGCACCGCGTCCAGCTGCGCGGACACGAAGTCCGGTGGCACATCGTGGATTGCGGAAACGGCAAACGGGTTCTGGGCGGTCAGCGCGGCAAAGACCGTACAGCCGTGCAGACCGTAGGCATGGAAGGCGCGCAGGTCGGCCTGGACGCCAGCATTGCCGCCGGAATCTGATCCGGCGATCGTCAGTGCGCAAGGATGTATCGTCAAACGTGCCATCACGACATCTTCTGCATTTCGCACAACTTGCGATAGACTCCATTCTTCGCGTAGAGATCGTCATGCGTACCGCGTTCAACTATCTCGCCATGGTTCATGACTAGAATGAGGTCTGCATTGCGGATTGTCGAGAGGCGGTGGGCGATCGCGAATGTCGTGCGATTCTGCATGAGATTCTCCAGCGCTTCCTGCACAAGGCGCTCCGTAACGGTGTCGAGCGCAGAGGTAGCCTCGTCCAGGATGAGGATTGGGGGATTGCGCAGAATCGCTCGCGCGATGGCAATACGCTGACGCTCCCCGCCGGACAGGACAAATCCCTTCTCGCCCACAATCCGGGCGTAACCTTCGGGCTGGGCCATGATGAAGTCGTGGGCGTTGGCCATCTTTGCGGCCGCGACAACTTCCTCGTGCGTGGCGTTGGGCGTGCCATAACGGATGTTTTCCTCTATGGTGTCGTTGAAGAGCAGCGTCTCCTGCATGACGGCGCCCACGAGGCGACGGAGGTCGGAAACGGCCACATCGCGCAAATCCGTCCCATCGATGGCGACACGTCCGGACTGCGGATCGAAGAAACGCGCCAGCAGTCCGCTCAAGGTCGTCTTGCCGCTGCCGGTACCGCCCACGACAGCCACCATCTTGCCGCGCGGGATGACGAACGAGGCATGCGAGACGGCGGGACGGCGAGCGGCATCATACGTGAACACCACATCCTCGAAGGCAATTTGCGAGTCAAAGGAAGATTTGCGGACCGGCTCCGCCTTTTCAGGCAATTCCATGTGCAAATCCAAAATGGAATAGATACGGGAAAGAGAAGCGAGCGAAGTCTCCAGCTGCACCTGAAGCTTTGAAAGCTGCTTGACGGGCTTGTAGATGACCAGCAACGGCGCCAGCATCGGCACGACGTCCGAGACCTTGACCTCCATCATGAAGCACCACACAAGGAAAAAGCAGATGAGCAAAATGCCGATCGTTTCGACGGTAGGCTGAACCATCAAGCCGATTCTGAGCCCACGCATCGTCGATTTCAAAAGATACTTGTTGGTGGCGGCATACCGCTCGTTTTCGTACTCCTCCGTATTGTAGCTTTTCACGACACGTATGCACGTCAACACCTCGTGTATCTTCGTGCCAACCATCGAACTGCGTTCCATCGTCCTTTTCGCCCATTTCTTCACTTTCCGTCCAATCATCTGGATCGGAAGGACAAAAAGCGGGAAGCCGATGAAGATGAGGCAGAGGGTGGGCACCATGTCATTCGAGATGGCAAACCAGATGATGTAGCCAAAGGCTACGATGATCTCAAACGGCGCGAGGGCCACTTCCGTGAGAATCGTCGTCATGATGGTTTGGATCGTATGCGGATCCGATACGATGCGCATGAGAATCTGTCCAACGTCCACGCGACCAAAAAACTGGAGGTTCTGCTTTTGCACATGTTCGAGAAGTTCCTGGCGCAAGTCCGCCACCGCATGCGCGCCAGACCATGAAAGGCAATAGTGGTTGAGAAACATCAGTCCCAGCCTGACAAACGCCACAAGCGGCACGATTACGCACACAATCAGCACAAGCGCGCCACCCACGCCGCCCTTCTCGGTCTGGAGACTTATTCCGCACTTCGCCGCCCACCGTTCCACGGCGGGATACCAGGAGGGCAATTTCGATTTGCTGCCAATCTCCTTTTCATAGGCATTTTTGCCGCGTGCGCGTGACGTTTTCGTCGTCGGACGACTGTCGCCAGCCGAAGAATCGCGGCGCGGCTCTGCGACCTGAACGCCACCGCCGGCAAGGCCCTCGTCCTTCTGCTTTTCGGCGTTCACGGCTCTGTCGTGCGATTCGACATGCTGCAAGGCCGGCTGGACAATCTGGAAAAATGGCACGAGCGTACCTGCCGTGAGCATGCCCGAGATAATTCCAACCACAAGACGGAACCTATACTTGCGCGCATATTTCCATATGCGTTTATACGCCTTCCAAGCCGTGTAGTCTCGATCAAAGAACTCTTTTCTGTATTGTACTCTGGACATTGTCTTTATCTTGGCACGGTACGACACATGGCAGTGGCGCACTTCCGTCTGTCGCCTAACCGATGGTTATAGTATAGCAAATCGCGGTTCCATGCGCAATGCGTGAAATCTCCTGGCCATGAAGTCATTTTAAATCGCGGCCGGCAATTCGCTCAACCGGTGCCCGCCCGAACACCACTTCGTCCAGAAGCGCCTCCCATTCGTCGAGAATGCGCGCCCGCGAATAGCGCTCGGCACAGAAGGTCCGGGCGTGCTCGCCCATGTGCCGCCGCAAATCAGGATTTGCCATCAGTTGCCGCAAGCCGGCGGCATAGGCGGCAGTCGTAGGTTCCGTAATCAACCCGGTCTCCCCATCGCACAGGATATCGGACACGCCAGGCAGGGCACGATGCGCCACGGCGCACAGGCCAAACTGCGCCGCTTCGAGCAGCGCCAGCGGAAAGCCTTCAAGCGTGGAAGGAAACGCAACAAACGCCGCATGCCCGTATGCGGCCGCAAGGTCGCGCGTAAAGCCGACAAATTCAATGCGATCGGCCACGCCCAGCTTCTCGGCCAGCCGGCGACAAGCGGCCGTGTAGGGTGTCGAATCCTTCCCCAGCAGACGCACGCGCCAGGCGGGAAATTCGTCCGCCAAGCGCGCAAACGCCTCGATCAGCAACTTCTGGTTCTTCACCCGGTTGACCACCGCCGCCGGATAGAGGATCACGGGAGGCGTTTCAGGGGGTATCGCTTGCGGGGGCGGCAGTTCCGTATAGTTGCCGATGATGAAGAGGCGCGGGTGCGGCGCCAGCCGCCGAAATTCCGCCGCGTAGCCCTGGCACAGCAGTTGCACCGCGTCCGCCTTGCCGAACGCATGACGGATGCGGCGGTTGCGCAACGGATGTTTCCACTTGAAGAAGCCGCGCGGGGCGAGGTGAAGCTGGAGAACCACCTTGGCGCGATCCGAACGGGAAAAGTAGCCGGCCGCATCCAGATCGACAGCCTCGTTCGATCCGGTCGCGATGATCGCATCCCAGCGTTCGGCAAGACGTGAAACCAGCTCGGCCTTCTCGAAGAGTACCGTGTCGTGCCCGCGCTCGGCGATTCCGGCGGCGAAATTCCGCACGGCGCGGTCTGCACCACGCCCGGTGGAGAGGCTGTCCTTGTAGATGGCGATTCTCATGGCAACATCCCCTTCAGCGCATCACGGGAATGGGAACGATCGGCGGCGAGCGACTTTGCGTCAAATCTGGCGGCGTCCGCAAGCGGATGCGCCGTCCCGGCACGGAACGCCTCGATATCCTGTATGCCGCCGGAAAGTCCGTACCGGGCACAAAAATCCACCAGGCGCGAAGCGTTGGATTTTGGATCGGAGATGTTTCCAAGCACAAGAAAACGTTTCTCGAAAAGTGTTGCAAACTGAAGACCATGGAAAGAATCGGTCACGACTGCTGTTGCGCCGGAGAGGGTACGTACGAAATCAAAAGGATCGGCATCGATGTAGGGGGCGACTTCGGAGGGGTACCGGGATTTCGGCAACGGGCCGGCGCTCATGAGGCAGATGGGAGTGGCCATGTCTCGGGCGATACGCCCGAGCGCCGCCACATCCGCTTCTGTCAGTGTCCTAACCCAATACGCCGCCACATATCGTCCGCTCGCTCCCTGGGGGACTGTCCCCATCGCCCTGTCGGGGACTGTCCCCCCTTGCCCCTCCATCGCCCTGTCGGGGACTGTTCCCCTTTGCCCCTCGGGGACTGTCCCCACCACCATTCGCCAATCGTCCGCAGTCAGAAGCAACGTGGGGTCTAGTACCACTTGGGGACTGTCCCCATCGGCCACGCCTTGGGGACTGTCCCCATTCAAAGGAATGAGACTTCTGCATATTCTTGCCCCAGATTCCTCACGAACTGTAATTATGCGAAACTTAGAGAGGGCGGCTCTGTATTCGTCGCGGCACTCTTCCGGAAGTTCGGACACGCCAAACGATGCGGCATACGCCACGCGATCCTGCTTGTCGGGCAAGTCTGTCCCCAGATACTGGTTGTGGCCAAAGTCGTGATTCAAACTTGGATTCCAAATCTGGTCGCTCCCCACCACAACCGTATCGTATGGGGACAGTCCCCCGTTACCCGATGGAGACAGTTCCCGAAGCTCTTTTGGATTTTTGTAAAGTTTCCCGGTTGGACGTATGAAATTCTCAATTAGTTGAATCGTCTTGAGGCGGCGGCGTTCAAAGAGTTCGGGGTGGAAATAGCGCGCGGCGAACTTGCGCTTGTTACGCCAGCGTTGGAACCAAGGCGTGTTGGGATTTGTAATCTTGCCGAGCAAGTGATTGTCACGTGGATCCATGCGATGGTTGATCACATCCACAGCGTCCTCGCCCAGGATATCACGCAAGATACGCGCAAGCGCATACGCCTGCAAGACGGCACCGTAGTTCGTACAGCGGAAGATTGTATAGAGGGCGATTTTCACGACTTGTACCGATCTAGGCAAAGGCCAACGTTCCCCCTCCATCGCATTTCACGACTTGTCCATGGATATATGCCGCCGCATCGCTCACGAGAAAAACCGCAACTTCGGCAATTTCGTCTGGCGTACCCAGTCGACCGGCCGGGACCCATGCCGCGTCAAGGTTGCCATCTACGCCGATGCGACTTTGAGGACGGCCAATCTCCGTGCCGACAATGACTCCTGGGGCCAAGCCGTTTACCCGAATGCCATGTGGCGAAAGCGCCTTGGCCATGCCGCACACAAATGCGTCAAGTGCACACTTGGACGCGGAATAGGCATCTTCCACGGGCAACCCGCCCGCAAAGGAGGATATTTGCAGAATCGTTCCGTGCTGTCCCGCCGCCCGCCAACGAGAAGAAATCTCCTGCGTGATGAATACGGGCGCCGTGAGATTGGTGCACATGACCTTATCCCATGTCTCTCGCGAAAGAGAGCCAAACGACTCCCTTTCGGCAATGCCGGCATTGTTTACGAGGACGTCAAACCGTCCTCCTGCGGCAGACATGGCGGCGTCAAGGTTGGCGCCAATGGCATCAAGTTCGCACACATCCCACATGACTGGCGCCATTTCATCCGTGCCATAGCCGGCACAGGCACGCTGAAGCTTTTCACGGGAACGGCCGGTGACAACCACTTGCGCACCGCAGGCAACGCATTTGCGCGCAATGGCCAGGCCGATGCCGCTGCCACCACCCGTCACCAGAACCTTCTTCCCCTCCAGGCACCGCGAAGCCTGTACCTGGAATGGCGCGAGATAAACCTCCTGGCGCCCGGTTCGCACATAGCGCATCAGCCGTCGAAACTTTTTCCGAAGAGACGTTCCCATGGCCATCCTTTCACTTTCCGTGCAACCAGTCCTTTATGCGGCGCGACGTGGATTTCGGCTTTTCATAGTATCGTATCGAATTGATGAGGCGATGCGCCTCCGACTCGTCGGCGGCAGTCGTGAAACATTCAAAGATCACGGGCTCTTCCGGCTGTCGGGCCACGAACGCGGGGAGCGCGGCCATGAATTCGTCCTTGTTGCCCGCCGACATGTAGCGGAAGCCAAGGTCCTCCGCGTAATGCCGAACAAGCGTACGCGACCTGTCGCCAAAGTGCCGGCCGGCGGCGATATAGTCGTTCACCCGTTCCCCCAGCTTGGCGGCAGGATGGAAATAGAGATTGAATTCGGCGCCACAGCCGTTGTCAACCAGCAGGATGCGCAGATTGTTGCGCCGATGGCGATTGCCCAGCGCATTGAGGTCATAGAAGAACGCCAGATCGCCAACGACGCAGAAATGCAATTTCTCCGGAGCCGCGAGCGAAGCGCCCAACAACGTGGATACGCAGCCATCGATGCCGAATCCACCCACGTTTGAAAAAGTCCGGACGCCCTCCGGCGCCGGAAAGATGTTCCAGGACCGCAAGCTGTTAAGTATGCCGAGATGCAAGGTTGCACCCTGCGGAAGCCGGGGGGACAACTGCTGGGCCATCCAGGCATTCGAGAACGGCAGTTCGGGGAGCTGTGCCCGCAACCCGGCGTCCGCCTCCATCCAAAGTTGCGCATAGGGCGAAGCGCCGTCTCTTCGCTGGCCGGGATAAAGGGCCGCGAAACGCGCGGCGGACATCTCGAACACGGCCTCCGGATTCCCAAATCTCGCGCGAATCTCCCCATCTTGCGAGACACGCCAGACGTGCGGACATTTCGTCAGTGTCCCAAGCACGGGATAGTCGCCCGAAACTTCGCCGACATCGATCACCAGATCGGGAATGAGATGCTCGAACTCCGGATTGGCGCGAAACCCAATTTGCGAACACGCCAGCGCGGCATGGATGCGATTGACGCCCTCGTAGCAACCGGCTTCATCCGAGAAGACGGCCACGTTGTGTTCGGCGGCAAACGTCGCCCAGGTGCTCTCCAATCGCCCAGAGCCCGCGAACAAGGCGATCTTTGCGCCCTCGGGCAATTTTGGCGCATGTGCCGCGTCATCGACACCTATGCGGCACATCCGTCGAACAGGCGGCAGTTCGCGCGTGTTGAATGTCAGATTGCGTCCCGTCTCCAGATTCACATGCACCGGTCCGCCACCATGGCGAAAAAGCTCGAGTATCGCGGCGTTGAAATTGCGCTCGCAAACTTCCGCCTCGCGATCGTTCTCGACGACACGACAGGTGAACGAAGCACGTACCGCGTCAACGGGCGGACGGCTGCGATCGATGACCTGTGGAAACAGGTTCCCCACCATGTCCAGGTCGGGCGTCGAGGTGATGGCCAGCACGGGAAGCTTCCTGTAGTAGGCCTCCGTCAGCGCCGGCAAGTAGTTTCGGCTGGCCGTGGCCCCGGTGCAGCTGAGCACGATAGGCTCGCCCGTCTCGGCGGCCATTCCTACCGCCATGTATCCCGCATGTCGCTCGTCAACTCCCGAAAAGACCATGAACCACGGATCGTTCTGCACGCTCCCCACAAACGCCATGTTCCCCGTCCCGGGATTGACGATAATGCGGCGGATGCCGTGTGCCTTCAGGAGCGCGACGGCGATCTGCGCGTTTCGTTCGTCCGTGTAGAGATCTTCTGCCATCTTGTACCTTCCTTTTCGTCTCGGTCCTTCATTCACCCGCAAGATATCTGGGGTCGTTGACCCCCCACGTGATCCCCTCCGCGATGACCTTGGCCGGGTTGCCGCCCAATGCGCAATGGGGGTGCTCGAATCGTCCCGTGACGACACTGCCCCAGCCCACTATGCAGTCATCTGGGATATGGGCGTTCTTCAGTACCGTCACATGCGCCCCAATCCACACATGGTCGCCAACATGAAGCGTCCGCGCGCGGTTCACGGGCTTGTCCGACCCCAACCGATAGACCGGATGGGCGTCCGTGTTGTAGAGCGTCACGCCCACGGAAATCTGGCCGCCAGCTCCCACCTCGATACGTCCGTGGGAAGTCAGCACGCAAGCCTTGCAGTCTTCGACCCGCACGCCCGCCCCCAACGTGAACGCCGCATCTTCGATTGCGCCGTGGTGCGGATGATCCATGCCAAGAACGACCGTCAAGTCACGGCAGACAAGAACGTCCTCGGCAATGTCAATTCGACATCCGCTGCCGAAAATCCGGAGATTGACGATACCTTGTCCTTCGCGCAGCTTTCCAATCCGAATCGTGTTTCCCTTTCCGGCCATTGAAATCTTGACGCGGTCGAAATCGTCCGGATGTATGCTGACGTTGTTCTCCGTGTCGGCGACCAGACGCGCAAGGCTGCGGCGCGCGCGGCGGCGCTTGCGCTCCGCACGCGAGGGGAACAACGTCCGAAACCAACCTGCCAAGTCCTTCCAAAGGCTCATGTCACATCCCTGCCTTTCCTGCGCGTCTGCCAGATTGGAATGCGCAGCAGCTTTACGACCCGCTTGCCGCCGCGCGTATCCTTGACCTGCCAGAAAAAACGCCTCGCGCCAGCCAGGACGTTCCGGACGAACACGTGGCGACGATAGGCTGACAGCTCTTCGTGCCGATCGGCTATCCGCCATCCGTCCGCGCTCGCGCAAAAGCCGATCGTGCGCTCGATGTCGTGCGAAAGCGTCAACGAGCCATGGCCGGTCGGCGGGGCAAAATCCGGCGCGCGCCAATGCCCGCGAAGCGGCATCAGCGCTTCGACACGCGCGAGAAACATCGTCCCCCCCACAAACTGCGGGCGGACGGGACGAACGCCAATGGCCCGTGCGAGCGCCAATCCCCTGTCGAACGAACGACGCGTCAATTCCATCGGCACGTCGTTGCGCCTGAGAATGCAACGGACGCCCGCCACGGCGGCAACCCCCGGCTCCGCGATCTTCGCGCACGTTTCACGCCAGGCTTCCGGCGTGCGCACGAATGAAAGCAATTCGTTCCGCCAGGCCGATCCCGTGCAGTCCATGCCGTTGAAGATGATGCGCGGTTCGGCCGGCACGTCGCGTTTCGTGTGGAGCTTCAGGACATGGGTATAGCGCGAGAATTCGAGCCCGTCAAGAATCTTCAGAAACGGCCAAATGTCAAATCCGACATTCTCGCACGGCACGAAATTTGCCTGCGGACAGTCGCTACGGACCTGTCGAACGGCCGTCTCGTCGGAGTAGGTCACAAAAAGGTCGTGGGGCACGTTCCGCATGTTCCGGATGCAGGCCAGCAGCTCCGGCCAAAGGTCGGGATAGTACACATGGACGATGGCGGCGATCTTCATCATTGGTCGAACTTGAATCCCGTCGTTTTCCTCTTGAGGATCGTCTTCGGGCGAAACTCGTCGAACACGAGCTGCCAGCCCCTTTTATCGCCCAGTCGCGGATTGAGCGCATCGTTTTCCGGACTGAACGCCGCCACCGAACGCAGTTCATAGCTCGGATGCAATTCGGGGAAGTTTCGTCTCACACTCTCCTCGCACACCACCAGGAACGTCATGTTACGCGCACCCAGGCGTTCCATTGCCGCACGAACAGCCAACGCCGTGCGGTCTGCCTCGCCGGGGCCGCAATATCTGGAGCGTATCTTGTGCACCACCAATACGGACCCTTCGTCCCGCAGATAGTTGAGCGTCTTGTCCTTCAGATGCAAGATGCGCGACCTCACCTCGTCCGCCTCCGCCTTCACGAACTCGGGCTGCTGGGGCACGGCCCACGTTCGCGCATGCGATCGACCATGGGCCCAAAGACCGGTCTTGGCGCAACGGAAAAGCGGAATCGTCTTGGTGGGCGGCAGCAACTCGCCGGTCATCAGTTCGTCGATGTTGTCGCAGATGGCAAGCAACTCGTCCAGCACGGTGGTTCCCGCCCAGCAAAACAAGGTCGCGTCAAGGAATCCCAGGCTCTTCAGGAAACGAAACGCCAATTCGCAGTTGTAGCCCGCCAGAACCACGTGGTCAAAACGCCGCACCCGCATCCGCGCCCCCAGACGCAGAAACGGATACAGGATATTTCTGGTCAAACGAGTCATGGCCCAAACCTGCCTTCTCTTTTGTCTTAACCATTATACCACAAATTGGGCTTACGCCGAACGCCAAATTCTGCTATAATTTCCGCTCGACAGGACATCCATTTTTTCAGAGAAACGACCATGACGGGAAAATACGACCTGATCCTTCCCCTGGGCGAGGCCTGCAGCTGTTCGCAAAGCCTGCGGACGGCCGGTCTCCAGTTCGCTTCGTTCCCATGGGACTGGATTGCCACGCACGACATTCGCAAGCTGGTGGAGATGGATTGCTCCTGCGGGAAAGATTTCATGCGCAAGGAAGACATGGTAAAGCTCGAGCCCAAGGGAGACCATCCCATGGACTTCTACCACAATGTCCGGCTCGACATCTACCACAACCACGACTTCCCGCGCGGCGTCCCGCTCGATACGTCTTTCCCGGCCGTGGCGGAAAAATATGCGCGTCGTTTCAGGCGGCAGGACAATCTGCTCCGTGCCGCCCAAGGGCCCGTACTGCTTCTCCGCATCGATTCGCCAATCATGAATGCGACGACCTTTGACGAATGCCGCTATGCCCGGCAGCGTATGGCGGAGAACTTTCACGGCAAGCGCTTTGAGGTCTGCCTGTTCAATCTCGACCGTGATCGACCGTTTTCAAGCCGAATAGAGGAAGAGATTGAACCCGGATTCTTTCATGTCGCGTTCGATTATGCGGACCATTCGCCCGGCAAGGCGGCATACAACGTGAACCAAAAGGCCATAGCCGAAATCCTGAAGCGCCATTTTTCGGTACGCGACTACCGAACATCCGAGGAGAAGAGGGCGTACAGGGAAAAAATGCGGGCGAAGCAATACGCCAAGGCCGGCGTGTCCACCGCCCTCGGATATCGGATGTACAGGCTCAAGCGTCGGCTGCAAAAGCTTTTCGGGAAGCGCGGGCCATGATCATGACGGTCGCCAGCCATATTCCAGCCGCTGTCCAAGCAGTTCCAGCGCACGCCAGCGTCCCGCGGCATCGGACTCCTTGAAGAACGACACGAACGGCGCGAGGCGGAATCGGCATTTGCTCTTGCGGTTCACGTGGAGGAAATAGGAGTCAAGATCGCCAAATCCCGCAAACCGAGGCTTGAATGGGTGTAGCGCGTGCTCCTTGGCGAGAAGCAGGCCGAAAAAGTCCTCGATGCCCCGCCTGAAGGCGCCTTCGCCGCAGATCGATTCCAGCCGGCCCCGCAGCGCGGCCACATGTCCGCGCGCACGGTCGGGGTTGGACAGGAGCGTCCTCGCGGCGGCGATCTCCGACTCGGCCGTGGCACAGCACGCCTCGCTGCCATCGAGCCAGTCCTGGAGTCCAATCGGACCAGGAACAGTCAACACCGGCAATCCCGCCCAAACTGCATCGGCCAGTGTCGTTGGTCCGGAAACCGGGAAACTGTCAAGCAGGATGTCGGCGGCGAAGAGAAAGTCGAAGAGACGTTCGTGGGGGACATTTCCCAGGGCCGAGATGCGCCCCGGATGGCGGCGCGCCAACATTCTCCATCCCGGCAAGTCGTCGAAAGTCATGCCAATGCCAATGACATCGACGCTGTCGTCCTGCTCCAGCAGCGGCACGATCGCGTCCAGAAAATCCCGCCCGGCCAGCGGCCTGTACTTGAATGCGCTTCCAACCGTAAGCACCAGCTTTCGGCCTGTCGGAAGTCCCAACCGCCGGCGCGCCACATCCTGTCCGGGATTGTCCCTTCGATGCAAGTCCAACGGAATGGTCAGCCGATACGAAGCAGTTGCTCCGCGCACCTCGCGGGTAAGTCTTTCCCCCCATCTGCGCAGGTCGGCCACAAGATCGGAAACGCCCACGCCAAGCCAAAAATCGTGGTCGGCGTGGTTGTAGAGCCCTACCGGCCGCTTGAAATCCTCCGTTCCATAGGCCACCAGCGGCAGAGGGTCGTACATGTGGACAAAGAGGAGGACGCTCTCGAATTCGGACGACAACTGCCGCAAGGCCGCGCCGTCATCGACAATGTTCCCCTTGTCCATTGCGAATATCCGTCCGCCGCTCGCCGCCACGGCATTGCGCAGGCGCAACGGAATTTCGCCTGATGGCGGACGCGTCAATGCGAGCGAATAGGCGCGCGCGCGATCCGTTTCGATCCAACGTTCGGCGACGCGCGTATGTCCACCCACCTCATACGCCTCCGTCATCACGATCAGGCAAGTGTCCTTTTTGTGTCTTTCTTCCAACGGAACGGGGCGACTCGCCCCCAACCGCATATAGAACCGTTCCAGGACGTCGGAGCTGTAGTAGCCCGTGCCCGTCTCTACCGCCAGCAGCGTGGCGCGGCGCGCAATGCGCAGCTTTTCTTCGGCAGATTCCGCGCCTTCCAGCCTGCCCAGCAGCGATTCGAAGGCGGCGCGGTTCCGCGCAAGATGTTCCGCGTCACGCATGCCCAATCCATTTCTCCGACAGGCGCTTGCGTGATTCCCGACGCTTCTTCCTGGAGAAGTGAAACGTTGAAGCCACGCGCACAAACACCTCCGCCAAGCATCTTTTCAATGCGTCCGTCCGCATGCCCCGGCGCCTGATCCGCGCAAAGACCGGATCGCAAACGGCCGGATCGCCCATCGTCACGCCTGCGACAGGCACGATCGGCCCCGTGACGCGAATGGTCATCTCGTCCACATCGGCAAAAACCGTCTTGTCGGCCGAGAGGTCGTTCTCGATCGCCAGCAGATGCACGTTCGTTGACGGGAAGCACGCGGCGATCCGGCTTCGCGCCTCGCGCAGCTGGTCGTCCGAAATGCGCTTGTCCTTGCTCCACCACACGAAAAGCACGTTCCGCGACGAGGCGGCCCGGCGCATGAACCGCTCGATGCGTCGGTCGTACTTGGCCTTTACGGCAGGGAAGCTTTCGTCCAGCGGAACGCCCAAGGGGAAATCATGGACAAACCAGAACCCCGTTTCGATGTTCTCATAGGGATCATTGTGCCTGTCCTCGAGACGGGCGCCCGTCGTATCGCATCGCCGGAAGCTGTCCTTCTCCATGAAACGCGCGAAATTGGAGCAGATCAGGTCAATGCGCATGCCGAAGGATGCCTTGAACACCCAGTCCATCGGCGACGAGCAGTCGCGAATTCCATGGCGGCGCAGGTACATGGCGCACGCGCAATCCTCGCCGATGCTGGCGACGAAGTCGAACGTCTTGCCGAACAGCCGTTTCACAGCAGGCCCTCTCTCGCCATGAAGTTCCTGACCGACGGGTCGTGCGCGACGACCCCCAGCTCGATCAGCCGCTGACGCTTGGCCGCGCTGTAGCGCCGGTCGTAGTCCTCCCGCAGCTGGCCGGACTCGTAGAGCGCAACCATGTGCTTCAGATGCGCACACTGGCCCTCGGGCATCAACCGCGCCGAATCCATCCAGCGCCGGACCTTGCCCTCGTAGCCGGCGTAGTTCCGCACGTGGTAATGGTAGAGGCGAATGCCGCCGGCATGGCACTTGATTCGGTGCATCATGCTGACATCATGGTTCCCGTTTGTCACGGAGAGAAAGCCACTTGTCCGATGGATGACCTTTGTGCACCCCTGCGACTCGATGAAGTCCGCGAACGCCGGGTCTCCAGCCACTCCGGCCTGTTCGGCCTCGAACGTGCGCAGAGGACGCGTGACGAAATACGTGCTTTCGAAGAAGTTGGGCTTGTCGTCCGGAAACAGGAAGGTCGAGTCGATCCAAAGGGCATTGGCGCCTTCGCAGGCGTTGATGCTCTTCTTCAGGTCGAGCGCCTCCGAATAGTAGAATTCGTCGCCATCCGCATTGATGACCCAGTCTGCGCCAAACTCCTCGCCGGCGCAGCGCACCATTTCGTTCACCCATTCGCCATGGCGGTGATCGGGCGTGGTGCGGACAAAGAGGCGCTTGACCAGTCCTTCGGCGGCCAGCCGATCAAGAATGGCGTTCGTGGCATCCTTGGAATTGTGGCTGCTCACGACAAAGCCATCCACCCCCATCGCATGATGGAAGCGGATGCTTTTTTCTATCGTGTCCGCCTCGTCGCGTACCACCAGCGTCATGAAAAGGCGCCTGCACTGCGGCGGCCGCGGCCGGGTGGCGAGACGTTTTCGCGCTTTCCGGGAAAAAGGCCATCTCAGGATATCCCCTAATTCGTCTTTCGTCATGTCAACATCCTCCTTCGCGTGATACCGCCTCCAGGCGGCGCAATCGACGCACGGCCTTTTTCCGGCGGTCCTTGAGCGTCTTGTACTTGGTCGTGTACTTCATTCCCCGTCTCCCCGGAAAAACATGCGAAAGCACCCGATAGCGAAGGCATTCCAACCGGCTGGCGCGCAGAAAATCGCGCGAGGACGCGCACAGGCGCACCCGTAGATCGCGTTCGGCGCTCTCCTTCTCGTCGATGGGCTTCCCCGGACCGTCCAACATCTCGCGCAGGATGGCCAGAGATGCCGTGCGCGCCTGTTCCAGCGCCAACGACAGGCGCGACGTTTCGCCGTCGGACGCCTCCACGGCCAGTGCGGCCGGCGAGACGTCCGCAAAACTTGAAAAGAGTCGTCCCCCGACGCCGAAGGAGGCGAAAAGCGACTCCATGCGCGTCTGCGTCTTCACATGGGGATTGACGCAGACGAACGGACGGCCAAAGATCAGCGCAAAGCAGGACGCGTGGAAGGAGTCAGTAACGATAAAGCGCGCATGGCTCATCTGCCACAGCCATTCGGGAACGCTCGTGTTCCAGGAAATGTCCAACACGCGCGACGTGCCGAAGGCGTCCGCGTGCACACGCACAAAATCCTCAATGGCGTCTTTCAGCGTCGGATCGATCGTGTAGCACACGATGTCGCCGGCGCCACGCTGTCCGTTCGGCGCGTGTTCCGAAGCCAGGGCCTCCCAGTCCGCGCGCCGCAGCAGGAATACGGGATCGGCCACTTGTCTTGCCGCAATGCCCAATCCTGCGCAAAGCGCCACGCCGCTGTCCTCGCGCACGGTGACGTGATCGAAGCGCCGCAGCCGCAGCCGCCATTCCTCGCGTTCGTCCGGATCAAGCGCAAGTTCATCCGTTCCGAAGCTGGCCGCATAGGACAGGATGTTCTTGCTTGGCGCGGCAAAGCCCAGAAGAAAAGCCTCCGTCTCCTCGCGCATGAATTCCGGCCGCCACACCTGGTCCGAACCGACGACAAAATGCGCAAACTGTCCATTGAGAAACCTCAGATCCTCGCCGGCCCGAATGCGTCGCGTCATGGGCAGGTGCCGCTGCCGGAAATCGTCGAATCGCGGATTGGGTGCCTCCTTCGACACCCAGAAGAAATCCGGCACATAATCGATGTTCTGCGCATGATACCCCAAGCCGTTGATGGCACGGTTGAGCGCGTAGGCGGTCAGGACGGCGCCAAAGTTCACGTTTTCCCAGTGGTAATTGAGCAAGGCCACGTTCCGGTCGATCCGGGACGCCACGTCGTCTTGAGGATAAATGGCGCTCGCCTTCATCTTTTCGCTTTCAGAAATCAAGGCTCTCCTCGATCTGGCGGTAGCCGGCATTCGCCGTTTCGCCATCCAGGCGTGACGAATCGAACACCGTCGAGCCGGACTCCAGCGCCAGGGCTTCGGCCGGCCAGGGCTCAAGCGCAACCGTGGCCCCCATGCGCGCCGCCACAAGCTCCGCCACGTCACGGATGGACCTGTCGCACCCGCCCATGTTGAAGATGCCCGTCCACGGGCCGTCCGCCAGACGACGGACAATCCGGCAGACATCCGACACATGCGTAAAGGTACGTCGCTGCGAACCGTCGCCGTACACGACGATACGCCCTTTCTCGCGAGCCTGCCCGATCATGAATCCCAGCGTGCCATACGACCGTTCCGATGGCGCCAGCATTCCGTACGGCACGCAAATGCGCAACACGGCATAGCGCAAACCCCATCGGGCCCCGGCCTCCTCCAGCATGCGCTCGCACGTCAGCTTGTTTTCGGCATAAACGGTCTTCGCCTCCTTGGGCGCGTCTTCGGTCAACGGCGAATCCGTGCCGCGATACACGAGGCGCGAGGAGGGATAGATCACCTTGGGCGCCGCCGCGCCAAGGGGCTCAAGGCGGGCCAGAAATCGGGCCAGTCCCTCAACATTGACCTTTTCGTACAGTTCACGATTGGCATTGCTTCGCGCTGTGCCCGTCAGGCCGGCAAAGAAAAGGATCGACGAATAGCGCGCCGGATCGAACGTCTCCCAGAAGGCCGCGTCCGTGATGTCGGCAGACGGAAGATCGTAGAGATCGCACGCCTCGTCGGCCAGACGGCAGGCCGTGGCCAACTGCGTACCCAGGTAGCCGTTCGCGCCAAACAGGGCCCGTCGGCGAACGAAATCAAGCCCCAGAAGGCTGGCGGCCTCCCCGACAAGACGGGCCTGCACAAGATCTTCCTCGTATTCTTCCGTGAAATCCCCGGTGGCCAGCGTTTGGGCGATGTGGTCGAGCAGACGCGCGAAGTGATCGTCGCGGAAACGATGCGTCCGCGTTCCGGTCGCATCCGTGACGATTACCTCGGCATCGAAATCCGCGCGCGCCGTGAAGGCGCGCGTGGTCGCAATCTCGCCGTGCGAGCCTCGGATGACGTAGCCGCAGCGGTAGTCGGCGTCCATGCTGTAGGAAGCCTCGCTCTCAATGCCATCGTCCCGCCGAAGCACCAGCTCGCCATCCTTGTCCACGGCCCAATCTTCGTCGCGCGAAGACGTGGCTGACACCACCCTCACGTCTCTGCCAAGTATATACGTCGTGGCCTTTATGGCATAGGCTCCTGTATCCAGAAGCGCGCCGCCTCCCAGCCGGGGGTCGTAACGGATGTTGTCCTTGTCCGCGAGCTTCGGGAAACTGAACCGGGCCGTCATGCCCTGCAGCCTTCCGATGGCACCTTCAGCCAGAAGTCGCTTCACGAACAGGTTCTGGGCATGGAAGCGGAACTGGAAGCTTTCCATAAGAAGCAGCCGGCGCCGCTTGGCCAGCGCGACGAGCGACCGGACCTGCGCAGGCGAGCAGGCCAACGACTTCTCGCAGAGCACATGCTTGCCGTTCTCGAGAAGCTTCCACACCCATTCGTAGTGAAGGCCGTTGGGCAACGGACAATACACGAGATCGACATCCGCCGCCCCGACCAGTTCGTCGTATGTGCAGGCGCGCGCGCCATGCGCGGCGGCCATTTCCTCCGCCTTGGCGGCGGTACGGCTGGCCACGGCGACCAGCTGAAACGATTCGTGCCCGACAAACGCCGGCGCCAGCGAACGTCGTGCTATGCTCGCACAGCCCAATATGCCAACCCGTATCGTCATAGCATGGAGATGAGGCTCCTCACCTGGATGTTCAGGTAGTTGTTGTACCGCAGGAACTCCTGCATCTGGCCCAGCGTAAGCCAGATGAAATTCTCCGGCGGATCGTCGGGAATCGCATCGTTGACCTCGCAGACGACATTTCGGTTCTGTTCCCTGAAGAAGCGCCCACCCTCCTCGGACTGCATCACATCCACGATCATCCTTTCCACGCACGATCCATCGAGGAACTCCTCCAGGTACGTTGGCGTGTAGCCAACGGGAGTCCGATAGGGACCCGTCAGGCATTGTATGGTCGGCGCGAGCTCGACCACGTCGAAGTTGCCGCATTCGACCTTGGCCTGGAGAAGATAGTGCGTCGTCCCCCGCATCTTCTTGGCGAACAGCACGCACAGCCCCTCCTGCATGGGCTCCACGAGCGGCTGACACCAGGTCGCCACCTCGCGATTGGCAATCGTGACGTTTACCCCGATCACGCGAAAGAAGAGATGGTCAGGACGGGCGATCTCGTCACGTCCGACCGTCCAGCCCTTCACGTCCCGCAAGCCAATCTTTTCGGACTGCAATTCGTACTTGGACTTGAGATGACTGAGCTGGTGAAGGATATCGTCAATGCCATTGATGCCGTCAATCGGGCAATCGCCCACGCGCAGCCCGGAAAGCACGGTCCGCGTGTCCATGTTGACGACATTGTCCCTTCGGACAAGTTCCTTGACCTGACCGAGCGTCAGCCACCGGAAATCCTCGCGAGGGGCGATGTCGTCGTCGAGACGGACAATCATGTTGCGGTTGCGCTTGCGCAGAAAGCGCGCGCCCTGTTCGGACTGCAGCTGGTCAAGAACGATCTTGTCGCGCGGCACGTCGTGGAAGAACTCCAGATAGGCCGGCGTTCGCCCGCCATGCACGCACATGTAGTTCGAACGCGTTGCCTGCAACGTTGGCGAAAGCTGGACGCAATTCACGTTTCCCGGCTCGATCTTGGCCTGAAGCAGGAAATACGCCACGCCGTCGATTTCCCGGCACAGAACGCCAAGGAAGCCCACCTCCGGCTGGTTCAGGATGGGCTGCATCCAGCGCGAGACCATTCCCGTGTTCGTATAGACGTCAAGTCCCACCACCGAGAAGAACCGTCCGGAATCGTGTACCAGGTTGCCGGTCGCATCGTCAAAGTGCCACCCGCGCATTTCCGCGAAGGGTATTCGATCTATCCGAACCGCCACCTCCCGGTTTCGGCGCGAAATCCAATCCAATATCTCGCCCGTCGAATTGAACGGGTTGTCGGTCGTTTCCAGGGATCTTGTCAGCGCGTCAGACGTCATGGTTTTTCCGGTCACGGAGATTTTACCAAAAAAAACGCGTTCAGCCAACCTCTTCGGCATGGTTGGCGCGGGCGATCGCCATGTTCCGAAATCGACGAGGCCAGAACACCGGAAGCAGGCGCCGCCATCCCATTCGCACGAAAAAGTAGCGCAAGGCGTGCCCGATCGACACGAACGGCAGAAGGTTCTTTTGCCGAAGGCGCCGAAGCGCCGCGGCAAGCGCCCGTTCATCCTCGCGCGAATAGGCCTTGAGACATGGGAGCATCAGCCCCCACAGCTGGACATGGCTGGCGAGCGCGCGGGCAAAGTCTTCGCGCGGGACGCAAGGGCCGGCGTCGCACCATTCCCCGGACACCGTCTCGACCGCATGCAGCATTGCCAGAATGTAGCGCATGGGCATCGCGGACGAGACATTGTCCGGATGCGAACGATGCAAATAGACTACGCCGTCCCGCGTGGCGTGGCGGGCCACCTTCGCCATCACGCGCATGGTGAACACCCAGTCGTCCGCGCCAAATACGCCATCGGGAAAGGAAATGCCCGAAAGGATGTCGCGTCGATAAGCGCGCGCCCACACGGAAGCCCGTACGCCCGGGCGGTCCGGTCGAGGATGAAGGACGTCCTGTACGGGCGTTTCCGAGACAAGAAGCGCGCCGACGTTCGTCTCGTTCGCGCAGAAGCGCCGCGCGCCATCCGTGGTGAGGAAGTCCACGGCCCGGCCGCTCACCACGTCGGCGGACGTGGCGGCAAACGCATCGGCAAAGCGCTCCAAGGCGCCGGGGTGCAGGAAATCGTCCTGGTCAAGGAAAGTCACAAACTTGCCCCGCGCACGAGACAGGCCACAATTGCGCGTGGCGGCCACGCCGCCATTGGCACGTCGCTCGATTCGGATGCGCGCGTCCATGGCCGCCAATTCCGAAAGCAGATCGGGGGAGGCGTCCGTGCTGCCGTCGTCGATCGCCAGCAGTTCCCAGTCCGCGCAGGTTTGGGCACGAACGCTCTCAACCGCTTCGCGCAGATAGCGCGCGCCGTTGTAAACGGGAAGGATGACGGAAAACAGCGGAGAATCCAAGGGGCCTCCTACGAACGACTCCATTTCGCGAATGACACCACCAGGCGCCGTCCCTTGCGGAAATAGGGCAACGAAAGGGAAAAAAGCCGTTTCCCCTCGTGCGGCAGATACTGGTGACGGAATTTTGAGGTGTACCTAAAGCCGAAATAGCGGTCTAGCCGATAGTAGAGACACTGGAGACGTTCTTTCTTCCGTTCTTCCGAAAGACCGCTCCAGGTTCCAATGCCGGTGATGGAATAGACGCTCATCGGACGGTCGAAGTAGATGATCTTGCCTTTGGAGAGCGCATAGTAGAAGAAGCAGACG
>JAEEGL011526922.1_pt1 | contig 20910 bp, 19 predicted proteins | sample 9134231 | NCBI WGS metagenome assembly JAEEGL01 (sample SAMN16246548, study PRJNA631951) | gut metagenome | biome: gut microbiome; feature: rumen; material: fiber-attached | host: Bos | place: Iran: Karaj | collected 2018-10
CATGACGAAAGGAGGCGAAACGCTATGTCAAAATACACGACGGGAGAGCTTGCAAAGCTTTGCGGCGTCACCGTCCGGACGGTTCAGTATTATGATACTCGCGGCATTTTGATCCCCAGCGAGCTTTCCGAAGGCGGGAGACGGCTCTATTCGGAAGACGATCTGAAGCGCATGAAGATCATCTGCTTCCTGCGTGAACTGGATCTGCCGATCGACGCGATCTCTCAGATCCTGAAGGAAGAGCATCCCGAGAAAGTGATCTCATTGCTGATCGAGCAGCAGGAGAAAGCACTTCTGGATGAGATCTCTGACAAAGAGGACAAGCTGGACAAGCTGCGTGAACTGAAAAACGGACTAAGAAACAGAGCAGCCTTCTCCTTCGAAACCATCGGTGACATAGCCTTAATCATGGAGGGAAAGAAAAAACTGAAAAAGATGCGGCTGATGATGATCCTGACGGGTATCCCTGTCACGGCATTTCAGTGGTTCTCTGTCATTTTCTGGATCGTAAAGGGCATCTGGTGGCCGTTCGCCGCCTGGGCGCTGGTGGCTGCCGTCTGGGGTACACTGGTCAGCCGGTACTACTTCAATCATGTGAGATACATCTGTCCGGAATGCCATGAGGTATTCAAACCCACACTGAAGGAAGCTTTCTGGGCAAATCATACGCCTAACACCCGCAGGCTTACCTGCACTGCGTGCGGATACAAAGGCTTCTGTGTGGAGGTTTGGGGAGGTGCAGATGAATGAGCGCATTTGAGAATATTGTCATCGGCAAAAGCAGCGTTCCGTCGCTGATCATTACCGTCATTCTGATGATTGCGATTCCCGTCTGCTTCTTCGTCTGCTGGCGAAGGAAGCATAAAGAACAAACGAGGATCAGCTGGCTCATTGCCGGCGCTGCCGGTTTTCTTGTTTCCTCCCGCGTGCTGGAGCTTGGCGTACATTACTTCTGTATTATCGCGGATAATCCGGTTTCCCGGTTCATTAACGGAAACACGGCCGCCTTTGTCCTTTACGGGATCACCATGGCCGGTGTTTTTGAGGAGTGCGGACGGCATATCGTTCTGAAATACATCATGAAAAAGAACCGCACCAGGGAAAATGCGGTCCTGTACGGTATCGGCCACGGCGGAATAGAGATATTGGCGGTCATCCTGCCTGCGATTATCACTTATCTGGCTGTTGCGGTATTGTTTTCCCAGGGAGATACGGAAAACGCGCTCAGGACGCTGAACATTACGGAAGAGACCGCAGCCGCAGCCTTTGATTATGGGATGATGGCCCTGAACGTCATTGAGCGTTTGTTTGCGATTCTGTTCCACGTCGGGCTCACTGTCATCGTATACTATGGTATCATCAACGCAAAGAAGGGCTGTCTTCCTGCGGCGATCCTGCTGCATATGCTGATGGATATGTTTCCGGCAATGTATCAGAGAGGCCTGGTGCCGCTGTGGGCAGTCGAGGTATGGGCGGCTGTGTGGACTGCTGTGGTCGTGTACATTGCTTTAAAGCTCTACGGGAAAACCAGCGAATCTCTCAAATAGGCCAGAGATGGCAGTATTCCGGGAGCTCCTCCAATAATGAACTGTTCTCCGAGGGCGACGGATAACCGGAGATGACAAGGATGTATATTCACCGGTGAGGCCGGTATGGATTCTCCGGAGCGATAAAAACGGACATTCCCGCCATGGACGGGATGTCCGTTTTTTGCGGATTAACCATATCTAATGCAAAACAGATGCCAGGTCTGCTGCATACAGCCTTTGCAGAGGCGGGCTCCGCCTTTGACATATGGCAAGCATACGGAATATAATAACAAGCGTTATATTATCGGGAGGGATGATCGATGCCAAGGAAGCCGGCAACGACAAGAGAGGCGATGATTGAAGGGGCGTTCCGGCTGGTCCGGGAGAAAGGCCATGAGTACCTGACAGCGAGAAACCTTGCCGCATTTCTTGGCTGTTCTACGCAGCCTGTCATGTATCAGTTTCCCGGTATGGATGTGCTGAGGGATCTGGTATATCAGAAGGCAGATGCCTTTCACAGCGAATACATACTGGAGACAGGAGAGCTTCTGGAGATGGGAATGCGGTATATCCGGTTCGCAGAAGAAGAGCCGCATCTGTTTCGATTTCTCTTTCAGTCCGGCCGCTTTTCCGGATTCAGCCTTGGAGATCTGATAAGAGCTCCGGAAGCGGCCGATGTTCTTGCCGCAGTAAGTTCGGAAGAGGGTCTGACGGCGGAGGCTGCTGCGGCCTGTTTTGAGCCGCTCGTGGCTGTTGTTCATGGTTACGCGAGCCTGATCGCTAATAATGCGATGAAATATGATCCCGATGCAGTCCGCAGAGCACTGGTCATGATTGCTGAAGGATTAGGAAGAGATGGAGATCAGCATGACTAAACTGTACAAGAAGAGCGAGATTACCTTTGCGATCCTGTGGATCGCGGCTTATGTGGTCCTGAGCAGCCTGGCGGATCAGTTTTCACTGAACCTCGGCATCGCCAAGTCCGTCACAGCCGCACTGCACGTCGTGATGTCTCTGATTCTGTTTTACTGGATACGAAATAACGACCTTAGTGAAAAATACGGCTTCTGCAGAAGCAGAGTTCCGGCCGGGCGGTTTCTGTATTACCTGCCTTTGGCCATTGTCGCGTCAGGCGTTTTCTGGGGCGGAATCAAGCTTCAATACGGCGTTGCGGAGACGCTGCTGTATGTCATAAGCATGAGCTGCGTAGGTTTTCTGGAGGAGGTCATTTTCCGCGGACTGCTGTTCCGGGCGATGGAGAAGGAGAATCTTAAAAGGGCAATCATCGTATCTGCTCTGACCTTCGGCATCGGCCATATTGTAAATCTTTTCAACGGGAGCGGAAGAGATATGGCTTCGTCTTTCATCCAGATAGTTTTTGCTGTTCTGGTGGGTTTTGTGCTTGTACTGATCTTCTGTCACGGAGGATCGATGCTCCCCTGTATCATTTTCCATTCGCTGAACAATGCGCTCAAAGCATTTGGGGCGGAAGGCAAATTCGACGCACGGACAGAAATGGTGCTGAATCTCGCGATGATTATTGTTGTCCTCGGAGGATACTCCCTTTATCTTGTTAAGGCATTTCCCATAAAGGAAGAGTAGTCTCCTGTGCCGGAATCAGGCAGCGTAACAGAGGTGCGGAAGGCCAGCTTGACAGGAATAATTATATTTTATAAAATATAATTTAATAAAATATTACAGGGCTTCTTTATCCTGACGATCAGACTGGAGGACCATATGAAAATCGCTGTCAGATACTATACAAAAACCGGCAACACCAAACGTCTTGCGGAAGCCGTCGCCCGGGCGGTCGGAACGGAGGCGCTTCCGATCAGCACACCGGTTTCCGAGCCGGTGGATATCCTTTTCCTCGGAAATTCCTATTATGCATTCAGTATCGATCCGGAAGTGCGGAAATTCGTCGCTTCTCTGGACAAGAACCTGGTGGGCAGAATTGTTAATTTCGGCTCTGCAGCCATGCTGAATTCTACCTATAAAAAGGTGAAGGCAGAAGCGGACAAAGCCGGCATCCGGATGGATGAGCGGGAGTTTCACTGCAAGGGAGAGTTCAAGGGAATTCATAAAGGAAAGCCGGACGATGCCGATCTGAAAGCGGCGGCGGAATTCGCAAGGCAGATAGTGAACGGATAATAAAACTCCGGGACAGAAATCCGGACAGTAAAGCAAAGAGCCATAAACAGCCAGGAGCCCTGAGATCTCAAAGGTTTCAGGGCTTTTTCGCGCCCCGGAGGAGAACTGCCCCGTGTACAACTATGAAATAATCGGGCGATACATGGGAGAATCTATGGTATAATCCCGCTGAGCCGTTAACAGGCTTTCCTGAAGTGAGAGGTAATAGACCTCAGGATATGGATACGGGCTGAATTTTTAAGGAAACACATGGACAAGGCCAGGGAATTTATAAAAAAGCACAAAAAGGCAGCAATTGCCCTTACGGTGGTAATTCTGCTTATATGTACAGTATACGGGTATCTTCACAGCAAATATGAGATGATGCAGATCACCGAAGGGGTGGAGGAAAATGCAGCCCCGGAGGTGAAGGACGAGGAGCAGGTCATCGCGGAAAAGGAGATGGCGGAGAAGGCGGAAACCCTGGAGGAGGCCGAGGTGGTCGAGGCCACCGTGGAGACCATCACCGACAGCGGGGTGATCAACGTACTGCTTATAGGAAGCGATGAGCGCTCGAAGGCATTCAAGTCCAATGCCAGGGGCGATACCTGTATGCTGCTCTCCGTCAACAAGGGGACGGGGAAGGTGCACCTCATCAGTTTTGAGCGCGCAATGGGGATGCCTATCCTCTACGGGCAGTACAGAGGACAGTACGACTGGCTCACCCATACCTTCCGCTACGGCGGGGCCGCCATGATGACCCGGGAGATCCGTGACTCGTTCAAAATTGACGTCCGCAAATATGTCAGAGTCAATATCAGGATCTTCATGCAGCTCGTCGATTCCGTCGGAGGAGTGGACATCGAGCTCACGGAGGCGGAGGCGGACAATATCAATCACCCCGAGGGTACCTTCACCGCCGGCCATATCCGCGGAATGAAGGTGGAGGACGAGGTGCAGCAGGACCTGGTTCCCGGGGTGAACCACCTAAACGGCGCGACGGCAATGCTCTATGCGAGGCTGAGGTCGATCGACGACGACTGGCACAGGGTTCAGCGGCAGAGAAATGTAATCACCGCGGCGGTGGAGAATCTCCGTCACCTCTCCCCGGCGGAGCTTGACGCGTTTTTAAATGATATCCTCCCCATGATCCAGACGAACCTCACCGAGGCGGACATCGCGGAGCTTCTTCTGCTCGCTCCGAAAATCGTTCAGGCGGATTTCGAGCAGATGACCATACCGCTTGCCAGAACCTACGGCATTATGACGGGAATGGAAGGCCGCGCAATGTACGCGGTGGATTTCGACACCAACGCGCAGGTGCTCCAGGATGTCCTGTACAACAATGCGGACGCGGAGTCGATTATCGAGTATTACAGAGGGCTGGCGGTTCCGACCTACCGCAGAAGGCAGGGAAGCTCCTCCGGAGGAAGCACCGGAGGGGCATCCGGATCAGGAAGCGGAAACCGCAGAAGGCCGGCCTCCCGCCCGCAGAGCCCGCAGGCGTCGACGGAGGTGATTGTCGATCCGGAGACGGGAATAGAGGTTCATACGACTACCAATCCGGAAACGGGAGAAGTGGTTACGGAAGCAGTCGATCCCTCCACCGGGCTTACAGTGGTCACCGCCACCGATCCTGCGACAGGCGTGACAACGACATGGGCGGTGGACCCTAATACGGGAGAAAACGTCATCACTTCCGTGACGCAGGACGGGGAAGTGATCGGCGGCAGTGTATTTGATTCCGATGAGCTGCCGGCGGATCCGGGGACTCTTCCCGTGATTCCTGCTCCCGCGGAAGTCCCTGTTGTCCCTGATCCGGCAGCCGCAGGGGGAGATGCCGCGCCGGTGCCCGTTCCGGGGCAGGATGGTGCGGCGGTACCTGCGGTGCCAGTTCCTGACCAGGGTGGTGCGGCAGTACCCGTGGAGCCAGTTCCTGATCAGGGCGGTGCGGCAGTGCCTGCGGAGCCTGCCCCGGAACAGGGAGCGGACGCCGGAACTCCGGACAACAGCAGTTTCCTGATCAACCCCGACAACGGGCTCGTGGTGGACACGAATACCGGAGTCTGGTATGATCCTTCGACGGGACTTCCCATAGACCTGCCGGCCCAGTAAGCCGGAATCGGAGATGAAGCTATCACTTTCCACAGCGGACGCAATGAAGCGTCTTAAGGATAACCGCACTTCCGGATATACGGCGCCGGAGAGCGGAGAGGACAGGACGGGCGGGAAAACGGACACTGCCGGTGCTCTGATCGAGCTTGACAGTCAGCAGCTTAAGGCGCTGCAGGATCTGCTTTCCGGGATGCTCGCGGAGATCAGCGAGGTCTGCGAAAGGGAGGGAATCCTCTTTTTTCTGGGAGGAGGCTCTGCGCTTGGCGCGTACCGTGACGGCAGGATAATCCCATGGGACGACGACGTGGATATCATCATGCCCAGGGAGGACTACGAGCGGTTCGCGGAAGTTTTCCCAGGTGCGCTGGGGGACCGGTATGTTCTTCACGCCCCCGGCCGGACGAAGAATTACGGCCTGTTGTTCCCAAGAATAAGGAAGAAGGGCACCACGGTCCGGACCAGGGAGGATTTTGCCAATCCGGATCCCGGAGCTTTCATCGACGTCTGCATCCTGGAGAACACCTATGATTTCGCCCCTTTACGAATTCTTCACGGCATAGGTTGTATGGCGTGGGGATTTCTCGTGTCCTGCCGCAAGTTTTACAGGGACAGGGAGGAGCTCTCCGCACTCGCGGCGAACGCCGGCGATCCCGGCTTCGCGGGGGCAGTGCGGAAAAAGATCGCACTTGGCCGGCTGATCTCCGGCGTGGATATCGATTCCATGACGATTGCCGGGGACCGCTGGAACAAACGCTGCAGAAGCACGAATTCCCGCTATGTCGCAGTACCTACCGGGAGGCACTATTTCTTCGGGGAGCTGTATCCGCGGAGCACCTTTTACCCGGCGAGGCCGTGCGCCTTCGAGGGCAGGAAACAGTTTCTTCCCGCGGATGCGGAGAGTTATCTGAAGAACCTGTACGGGGACTATAACTCCATTCCGGAATCCGGAGAGCGCGAGAAGCACCTGTTTTTTGCGCCGTTTGATCTTGGAGAATCCTGAACATGTCAGCGATTGCATTGATTTTTGCCGGCGGAACCGGCAGAAGGATGAATAACGAGGGAACGCCGAAGCAGTTCCTTGAGGTCAACGGCAAACCGATCATCCTTTACACTCTGGAGCGCTTTGAAGAGCATCCGGCGATTGAGGGTATTGTCATAGCGTGTCTTAAGGATTATATCCCGCTGCTTGAGCGGCTTGTCAGGCAGCATGGGCTGGATAAGGTCAGCGCGGTAGTCCCCGGGGGCAGTACCGGGCAGGCTTCCATACGAAACGGGATCAATGCCGCGATGGAGCAGTATCCCCCGGAGACCCTCGTACTCGTGCACGACGGGGTAAGGCCCCTTGTCGACCCGGACACGATAAGCAGGGTAGTCCGCTGCGCAGAGGAGAACGGCAACGCGTTTACCGTAGCTCCGGCACAGGAGACGGTTTTCTACAATGAGAACAGCGACGGAACCGCGGGGGATATTCTTGACCGCAGCCGCTGCCATCTCCTGAGGGCGCCGCAGTGCATGAGCCTGGGAAAACTTTCCCTCCTTCACAGTCATGCGGAGGCTGACGGAAAGCTTGACTTTATCGACACCGCGAGCCTTGCGGCCTACTACGGGGAGCGGCTTTTCGAGGTTGAGGGAAGGCCGGAGAACATCAAGATCACGACGCCCATAGATTATTACATCTTCCGCGCAATACTGGAGGCCCAGGAGAACCGCAGGATATTCGGCGTATAGCCGGACTGCGGCCGGCAGGGCAATTTCCCGGGCCTGCGGGGCAGGGTACGGAAACATAAGATGATTGGAAAAGTACTGAAGAAAAAAGCGAAACGCATATTCCCCGCGGCGGTGGAGGGAAAGTTTTTCCACCGCATTGCTGTCGCGTGGAAGGAATTTTCCACCGCTGCGGACCGGCAGGTCGGGTACTGGTCGAGGTGCATTCTCTCGAGGACGACGAAAACGGTGAACAACCGGATCCTCTTTATGACCTTCCAGCACGATTATGCCTGCAACCCTTCCTACATCTGCGACGCGCTGCTTAAGAGAGAGGACGGTCTCGAGCTGTACTGGGCAGTAGACGACGGCAAGAGGAAAAACCTGCCCGCTGACCCGAGGATCATTCCGGTCAAGCTGAATACCTACGACTACTTTGCCGCGGCGGCTTCCGCGAAGGTAATTATCATCAACTCCCTTCTTGGGGACAAGTTTTACCCCTTCCCTGTGAGGAAGGATCAGATTGTCCTGGAAACATGGCATGGCTCGCTTGGCATCAAGCGCTTTGACCCCGCTCACTACAACACGAACCTCTCCTGGCCGGAGGCGGCGAAGAAGACCGGGAAGCGCACGACGGCGTGCATCAGCAACAGTGTATTCGAGGAGGACGTCTTCACGGAGACCTTCTGGGCGGGAAAACCGATGCTTCGTCTGGGACATGCCAGAAACGACGTGTTTTTCCCGGAATTTGATGAGAGACGTGCAGAGCTGAAGAGGGCGTTTATCGAGAAGTACGCGTTGGAGGAGGACGTCAGGTTCGTCCTCTATGCCCCGACATTCCGGGATTCGCACAATTTCGCGGTCTATGACCTGGACGCGGAGAGGACGGTCAATGCGTTCACCGAGCGGTTCGGCGGGCAGTGGAAGCTGCTGGTGCGATACCACTACAACGACGTCAAGAACGAGGCGAAGAAGAACAAGGTGAAATCGCCGGATGTGATCGATGTGACCAAGTATCCGGATATTCAGCAGCTGCTCTCCTTTGCCGATGCGGGAATCACGGATTATTCCTCGTGGATTTATGACTTTGTGATGAGCCGCAGGCCCGGTTTCATCTATGCCAGGGACGCGGAGCTTTACAACAATGAGCGCGGCTTCTACTTTACTCTGGAGGAATCGCCCTTCCCGGTCGCCCACGACAACGACGAGATGGAGTCGGCGGTGCTTTCCTTCGACGAGTCGGTTTACCGCAGCCGCGTGGAGCGTTTTCTGGAAGAGAAAGGCGCATCGGACGACGGGCGCTCCTCGGAGCGGATCGCGGAGTATGTTGCCGCCCTCACGAAAGGAGGACCTGTGGTGCCTCATGGCATCGCAGGCCGCAATCTCTGAGCATTAAGGAGACCAGTCCGTAATTGAAGCAAAGGATACAAAGGATCAGTAAATATGCCTTCCTCTTCGAGGAACTCGTAAAGCGCGATTTTACGCGCAAGTACAAGCGGAGTGTCCTCGGAATGGGCTGGAGCGTGCTCTCGCCCCTGCTCACACTGTTCGTGATGAAGCTGGTCTTCACCCAGCTCCTCGGGAAGAATATCCCGCACTACACGATTTACCTTTTCAGCGGCAACCTGATCCTCTCTTATTACAAGGAAGCGACCAGGAACGGGATGAGTTCCTTCCTGGAGAATTCCGGGATTATCACGCATATCAACGTCCCGAAATACATGTTTGTGCTCTCCAGAAATGTTTCCGCCCTGGTGAATTTTGCGCTGACCCTCGTCGTCTACTTCCTTTTCTGCGCGACGGACCGGATTGCGTTCAGGCCGGCTATGGTGCTGCTTGTCTTTCCGGTGGTATGCCTTCTTCTCCTGAACATCGGCGTGGGGCTCATCCTCTCGACGCTGTTCGTGTTTTTCCGTGACGTCCGCTATCTTTATGACGTATTCCTGACGCTGCTAACCTATGTGTCCGCGGTGTTTTATTCCATCGATCACTTCTCCCTTCACGTGCAGAGGCTCTTTCTCTTAAACCCGGTATACGTCTATATCAAGTATTTCCGTGTTCTGGTGATCGACGGGAAAATCCCCTCCCTGCAGTACCACGGGCTCTGCCTGTTCTACGCGCTTTCCTTCCTGCTTACCGGCATCGCGGTGTTCAGGCACCACGACCGGAAGCTTGTGTACTATCTCTGAGATACCGGCGGCATGGACGCGGTTCCGGCGAAGAATGGAGGGAACATGCCAGTCATTGAAGCAAAAAACGTCAGCATCCGATATATCACCGGAGATTTCAAGGCCATAGGCCTTAAGGAATATGTGGTGCGAAAACTCACGCACCGCTATCATGTGAAGGAATTCTGGGCGGACCGGGATATCTCCTTCGCGCTTGAGCGCGGGGACATGCTGGGAATCATCGGCGCAAACGGCGCAGGAAAGAGCACGCTGCTGAAGGCAATATCGGGCATCATGTTTCCTACCGAGGGGACTCTTGAGGTTGAGGGCCAGGTCGCCGCGCTCCTGGAACTGGGGAGCGGCTTCGACGCGGAGATGACCGTGAGGGAGAACACCTTCCTGAGGGGGGCGCTTCTCGGCTACACGAAGGCCTTCATCCAGGAGAAGTACGACGAGATCATCGCCTTTGCGGAGCTTGAGGATTTCCAGGATTACGCCTTCCGGCAGCTCTCGAGCGGAATGAAGAGCAGGCTCGCGTTCTCGATCGCCTGCCTTGTAAAGCCCGACATCCTCATCCTTGACGAGGTGCTCAGCGTCGGGGACGGGGCGTTCAGGAAGAAGAGCGGGGACAAGATGAAGGAGGTGCTCTCCGGAGGGGTCACCGGGATCCTGGTGAGCCACTCGACGGACCAGGTGAAGGAGCTCTGCAGCAAGGTGCTCTGGCTTGACCACGGCCGCCAGGTCTATTTCGGCGGGAGAACAGAAGAGGTTATCGATCTGTACGATGGGTTTCTTAAGACGAAGAAGCTGCCGGATGCAAAACTTTTCCCGGCAGAGTGAGGATTAATATGCGGACCAAAATAAGGGAGTCCCGGGCTTCGGAAGAGATAAGCCCCTGGGACGCGTGCCTTAGGGAGGACCTGGATTTTGCCGCCTCCGCGCCGCTTCCCTTTGAGGACCTGAGAGGGGAGACGGTCCTCGTCACCGGCGGCAGCGGGTTTGTCGGCTCAAGCCTTGTCCGCGCGCTTTTAACCATAAACCGCACCCATGATCTGGGAATGACGGTAGCTGCTCTGGTGAGGAATGAGGATAAAGCGCGCCGGATCCTCGCGCCGCTTGATCCCGGAATTGATCCCGCATCAGGAAGCGGGAATAAGGGGGACGGGGATTTCCGGCTGATTGTCGGCGACGTCACAAAGCCTCTCCTCTGTGACGGGCCGGTGCACAGGGTGATCCACACCGCGGCCGTGACGTCTTCCTCCGAGATGGTGAATCATCCCGTGAGGACGATAGAAACTGCGGTCCGCGGGACCCGCAGCGTGCTGGACCTCTGCAGGGAGAAAGGAGTGCGCTCCGCGGTTTATCTCTCTTCCATGGAGGTTTACGGACAGTTCGCGGCGGCTGCCGGGTGCTCCGGCGGCGGAAACGGGAGTGAGGCCGGAAAGGAGTCACTCCTGGTGACTGAAGAGATGCAGGGGTATGTGGATCCTCTCGCGGTGCGGAGCAACTATCCGCTGACAAAGCGGCTCTCCGAGAACCTCTGTGAGGCGTACCTTGCCGAGTATGGCGTCCCGGTGAGAATTGCCCGCCTCGCCCAGACCTTCGGAGCCGGAGTTACTCCCGCTGAGGGCAGAGTTTTTGCTCAGTTCGCCCGGAGCGTGATGAAGGGGGAGGATATCATTCTGCACACTTCCGGCCGGTCGGAAGGCAACTACTGCTGCATAGCGGACGCGGTGACGGGCATACTTGCGATACTGCTTAAGGGGGAAGACGGGGCCGCATACAATGTAAGCAGCCCTGACGCGCATATGAGCATCGCGGACATGGCGGAAATGTGTGCGGGGAAGCTTGCGGGCGGAAAGATCAGGGTGGTGTTCGATATCCCCGGGGACAACCGGTTTGGCTACGCCCCGGAGACGCACATGCGTCTTGATGTGTCAAAACTTATGGCACTTGGATGGAAACCGGCGTTCGGGCTGGAAGAATCCTACACAAGGCTGATCCGGTCCATGGGGTCGGAGCGGTATCATAAACTGGAACAGGATTAACGGTCTGTTCTGTCCGCATGTTTGCGCGGTGTTATTATTGAGAATATAATTCGTCTAGTTATCTGATCAACCGGCATTTTACAGGTATCCGGAGGGCATTCTGCCCATCACCGTTGAGGAGAAGATTCCTTTCGGAGCACGGCAACAGGTGGAGTATGCTAATGAAACACAGAAAAGTAATCACGGTATTGATGACAGTTCTGCTGTCCGCGTCCGTTCTTGCGGGCTGCGGGAGTAAGGCGGAAAGAAGTGCCATGTCTTCCGACATGTCCGGGACTGCGGCAGCGGTTACGGAGGCCGAGGATATGGAGAAGGAAGAAACGCCTTCTCAGGAGGAGCAGACGGAACAGCCTGCAGGTGTGCAGGGCAGTGAACGGAAGGATATCATTTTCGCTTCTTCCGGGGAGACGGAGGACGCGGAAGCGTCCGGCCGGGAGGACTCCGGCGCCGCCGGTGCCGAAGAAAAAGCTTCCGTCGGAGGTACAGCTTCTTCCGGTGACTTCCCCGCGGATATTTCGGGTAATTCGTCGGCCAGTGTCGGGGAAGCCCCGAGCCTTGCCGGAGAGGAGAGCGGATACAATTCCACCGGTGACCCGGTGTTCAAGGACGGTCCCGGGGTGATTACCGCGCTGGACGGAACCCAGCTGCGCGTCTGCATCTTCGGTGATGACCAGTTCGATCATTACCGCCAGGCGGACGGCATCGCCGCACTGGTCAGCAAATACTGCAATGCCGAGGTGTTTAACTGCGCAATCAGCGGAACCACTGCGGCGATGGATGAGTCGGACAACACATCAGACAGGCACTGGGGATCGGTCAGCCTGTGCGGGATGACAAGGGCAGCTGCAGGTGAACTGGAGCCGGGATTCATCAGCGTGTATGAAGATGCGTACAGGAGTTTTCTGTCCTGTGACATGAGCAAGGTCGATGTGTTCGTTCTTTCCTACGGAGCGAATGATTTCAGGGGCAGCTACAAGCTTGCGACAGATTATACCGAGGACAGGTATACTTATGCAGGCGCGCTGAATTATTCGGTCAGGATGCTGAGAAGGCAGTATCCCGGGGCGCAGATTATTGTGATTACCCCCTCTTACGCGGTGTATTTTGACGGGGATAAATATCTTGGAGATACTAATACTTATAGAAACAGCTACGGCTCAATGATTGAGTATGTCGCTGCTGCCATACGCGTCGCGGAGGCGTACAGGAGCGACTATATCGACGCATACCGGTGGATGGGAATTACAGGGGACAACTACTGGCAGTATCTGGATGATGGTGTATACTTCAACGGACAGGCCAGGCGCAGGATGGCGCAGATGATCTCCCGGCTTATCCTCCGTCACAACGGGTATGATGTGCCGACGGAAACGAACCTGGATACACTTGACTACAGTACGCTGACGCGTGCTGAGGGCAGCCGGAACAGCTGAGAGCGGAAACCGGCGCTGACGAATCAGGAAAAGAGGGAATGAACGGAATGATGAATACAGGAAGAAGACTGGCGGCAGTTCTGCTGAGTTCTGTGCTGTCACTTACACTGCTTGCGGGATGCGGCTCGCAGACAGAGAGGGTGCAGGTCGCTTCAAATGAACCGGCGGCACAGGAGCAGACAGAGAATGCAACGGAAGATCAGGCCGTCGCTGAGGCTGAAGTAATTCCGTCTTCGGCAGAGGCGGAAGGGGAATCTCCGGCGAATGAGCCGGAGGAGGCTGCCGGTGCGGCGGAACCGGTGAGTGAAGAAGAGAAAGCCGCGGCGGAACCGGCAGAGTCAGCGGAAGAAGCGGCGGAGGAAGTCCCGGAAGCTTCGGAGGAAAATCCGGAGTCACAGGAGGAGCCGGAGGAAGGCGGAAAGGATACAGTTCCGGCAGATGAGGCAAAACCGGGCGATATTATCGGTTATGACCGGTTTGGGGACAGAATCTACAAGGATGGTCCCGGAATCATCAATTCGCTGGACGGAACGGAGCTGAGAATATGCATATTCGGTGACAGCCAGTTTGATCATTACCGCGGCGCGGACGGAGTTTCCGCACTGGTCAGCAAATACTGCCACGCGGATGTGTTCAACTGTGCGGTCGGAGGCTCAACAGCTTCCATGTGGAAAGGCGATTCGCTCTATGAGGAGAACTGGGACTCCTTCTCCCTCTACGGGCTTTCGAGAGCGGCTGTCGGAGAGGTGGATCCGGAATACCTCAGCCGCAACGAAGAGGCATACCAGAATTTCCAGTCATGCAACATGGATATGGTCGATGTTTTCGTCATTGCGTACGGAATCAACGATTTCCTGGAAGAGCGTCCGATAGCCAATGACTATCTTGAAGACAAGTACACCTACGGAGGCTCACTGAATTCCTCGGTGAAGCTTCTCATGGATCATTATCCTGATGCGCAGTACATACTTGTGACTCCTGCTTACGCGGTGTTCTTTGAGGGAGAGAGATACCTCGGCGACGGGAATATCTATGACAAGGGTTATGGTACACTGACGGAATATGTCGCCGCCGCAATCCGGGTTGCTCAGGAATTCGGCATTGATTACATCGATGCCTATCAGTGGCTGGGCATCTGGAGCGGGAATTACTGGGAATGGCTTGAGGACGGCATTCACCTGAACTCCGCGGCCAGGCGCAAGCTTGCGCAGATGATTGCCAGGCTTATCCTGCGCTACAACGGGTATTACGTGCCGACGGAGACCAACCTTGACACGCTCGACTACAGTACACTGGAGAGGACAAAGAACGGGCATTACTGATCCGGGAACCGGTGGAGCACGGTTATTTTATTAGTTCAGCAGTCCGGCAAAGCGCAGGCATAAAAACCTGCGCTTTGCTTTGCTGCAATATTGTATACACGGATACCAAATGCTATAATGCAGTATCATACCTGCCGCGGCATTCCCATACGGGAAGCCGCAGCGCAGATTTCAGGGAAGGACGTGGACAACGATGAAACCATATGCAGAGATGACCAGAGACGAACTGGCCCAGGAAGTCCGCACCCTCAGGGCGGAGTACCACCGCTATCAGGGAATGGCGCTGAACCTGAACATGTCCCGCGGAAAACCGTGCCTTGAGCAGCTTGACCTGTCCATGGGCCTTATGGACGCGCTGAATTCCGACGCGGACCTCTCCTGTGAGGACGGAACGGACTGCCGCAATTACGGCGTCCTTGACGGAATAGCCGAGGTCAAGAAACTGATGGCGGGCATGATGGAGAACAACCCGGATGAGATCATCATCTACGGCAACTCCTCGTTGAACATCATGTACGATACGGTATCCCGGGCGATGACGCACGGGGTTATGGGGTCAATGCCCTGGTGCAGGCTGGACAAAGTGAAGTTCCTTTGCCCGGTGCCCGGATATGACAGGCATTTCAGCATTACAGAGTATTTCGGCATAGAGATGATTCCCGTGCCTATGACCCCTACAGGTCCGGACATGGATATTGTGGAGTCGCTGGTATCCTCTGACGAGGCAATAAAGGGCATCTGGTGCGTGCCCAAGTATTCCAATCCCCAGGGGTACTCCTACTCGGACGAAACTGTCCGGCGCTTCGCAAGGCTGAAGCCTGCCGCCAGGGATTTCCGCATCTTCTGGGACAATGCCTACGGAATCCATCATCTCTACGACGATGACCAGGACTACCTTATCGAGATCCTTGCGGAGTGCAGGCGCGCCGGCAATCCCGATATGGTCTATAAGTTCGCGTCAACCTCGAAGATCACGTTCCCGGGGAGCGGCATTTCCGCTCTTGCCACCTCCCTGAACAACCTCGCGGATATCCGGTCACAGCTGAAGCACCAGACCATCGGACATGACAAGGTGAACCAGCTGAGGCACGTGCGGTTCTTCGGGGACATTGACCACATGAAAATGCACATGCGCAAGCATGCGGAGATTCTGAGGCCCAAGTTCGAGGCCGTGGAGAACATCTTGGAGGAAAACCTCGGGGGACTGGGAATAGGATCATGGACGAAGCCGAAGGGCGGCTATTTCATCAGTTTTGACTCCCTGCCCGGATGTGCAAGGGAGATTATCGACATGGCGAAGAAGGCGGGAGTGGTGATGACGGAAGCAGGAGCTACCTGGCCGTATCACAGGGACCCCCAGGATTCCAACATCCGCATCGCGCCCTCGTATCCGCCTCTGGACGACCTTATTACCGCGACCAGGCTTTTCTCACTCTGTGTAAAACTTGTGAGTGCGAGAAAACTGATCGCAGCGATTGATGAAGGGCAGCAATAAGCTTGGACGTGCCAGGACGTGCGTCAGGTGTTAAAATAGAAGCAGGTTCCGGACATCGAAGCAGCGCCGGGCGGCACGCCCGGGGCGGGAAGGAGGTGCGGATGATGTTGGGCAGAAAAGAAGTCATCACGGTAATATCCGCTTTTATAATCTGCGCCTTTCTCAGCGGCTGCAGCGCGATGAAGTTCATTGCGACCGGTGACGAGTTCAGGAAGATCTGTGAGGATAACGGCATTGCGGTGGCGGATGTCCGGGATCAGGCATCCTCGCTTGGTGAAGTGGATGAGAAATCGCTTCTTGATGCGTATGCGGTCACGGACTCGGAAGGAACTTACACCGTATACTATCTGCGTTTCTTGGACAAGAAGGCTTCCGATGCGTTTTACTCGGATGTCGCCGGCCGGATGGACGGCCAGGAGGTGAAGGAGGCCAACTACGCAGTGAAATCAGAGACCGTAGGCGGCCTTTCCCGCAAGATTTACCAGGAGGACGGACGCGTGCTTTACGCGGAGGGCGACACGCACTCGATCAACAGCCTGATCGCCCGGGTGACCTCCGGCTTTGAGACCGGCGGGGACGAGGAAGAGTTTTCTCCGGGGACTGCTCCGGAGGATGCCGTTCCGGAGGATGTCAGCGGAAACTCGGCAATACCTGAGGATCAGCCGGATGAGTCGGAAGAGACCGAAGTATCCGGGGAATGAGTATGTAATTTACGCGGACGCAGAGATGCGTCCGCGTTCTTATCAGTACCTTTTTGCAGCATGGTTAAGCGGAGCGGCGGGTAGTGTGCTGCCGGCCGCGGAAAGGAGCATTTATGCAGGAAAGCCGGAAGATTCTTTCCAGAAAAGCGTCGAACGTGGAACTGAGGGTAATCCCCGGGCATTTTGTCACACAGAATTCCCATATTAATTACTTTGTGGACATGACAACGATGAAAACCCGGCTCTCGGAGGCGAAGGCCACGGCAGAGGCACTTTCCCTGGATATCATGACAAGCACGGTGGTGGACTCCATAGTGTGCATGGACGGCACGGAGGTCATCGGTGCCTTTCTGGCGGATGAACTGACAAAAGTCGGCGTCCTTTCCATGAACCAGCACAAGACGATCTACGTAGTCACTCCGGAGTACGACATGACCGGACAGATGATTTTCCGGGAGAATCTGCAGATCATGGTCCGCGGAAAGCACGTGCTGCTTCTTCTGGCCTCGGCAACTACCGGGCGCACAATTCTCAGGGCGATCGACTGCATCCATTATTACGGAGGCGAGGTGAGCGGCATTTCCGCGATTTTCTCCGCGGCGAACCGGATCGGAGGCATGGACATCCATGCTCTGTTCACGCCGGCGGAGCTGCCGGATTACCGGACCTATTCCGCGGACAAGTGCGAGATGTGCAGAAGAGGCGAAGCGGTGGACGCAATGGCCAACGGCTTCGGCTATTCGAGACTGTAAAGCCGGCGGAAGTGATGCTTTGCCGGTGCGGTGCCTGCAGGCCGCAGGGCCTAAGGTGTTCCGGACAGGATTATCAGGGGAAGAGCGCAGGCGCTGAAGCACCTGCGCTTTTCATTAACAATGGATTGTGTTATGATTCATAAGTTGGTAACTTTTTGTCAATTTCAGGCAGGAACGGCCGGTACATTGATAAACCGGCGGCAGGGCCGGGATATGGAAAGTGGAGGAATTCCCGATGAGCGCATCATTTGAAGACATCCTTGCAAAGGTTAAGCAGTGCCCGAAGAAGAAGCTTTCGGTTGCGGTAGCGCAGGACGAACCTGTGCTCGCGGCGGTAGCAAAGGCACATGATCTGGGCATAGCAGATCCGATTCTTTTCGGCGATGAGGCCGAGATCCGCAGGATCGCGGGCGAGATGGGCATTGATCTTTCCGAGATGAAGATCGTAAACGAGCCCGATACCATAGAAGCGGCCAGGAAGGCAGTCGCCTGCGTGCACAACGGCGAGGCTGAGATGTATATGAAGGGTGAGCTCCAGACCAAGGATTTCCTCCGCAGTGTGCTGGACAAGGAAGTTGGCCTTCGCACGGGAAAGCCCCTCTCCCATGTCTGTGTTTTCGAAATCCCCGGAATTGACCGCCTGCTGTTCCTGACCGATGTTGCGTTCATGCCCTATCCGACCATCGAGGACAAGGAGATGATCATCAATTATACCGTTGAGGTGGCAAGGGCCTGCGGCGTGGAGTGCCCGAAGGTCGCGCCTCTCGCGGCGGTCGAGGTGGTCAATCCCAAGATGCCCGTGACCCTGGAGGCCGCAGAGCTTACGAAGTGGAACGAGGAGGGAAGGATCAAAAACTGTATCGTGGACGGACCGCTCTCCATGGATCTTGCGATCGACCCCGAAGCTGCCGAGCACAAGGCAGGAGCGAAGGACAGGAAGATCGTCGGCGATGCGGACATCCTTCTGTTCCCTGATATTCACGCAGGAAACCTCGTATATAAGACCATCGTACGGCTTGCCTCCTGCAAGAACGGAAATATCCTTACCGGCACCAAGGCCCCGGTCATCCTGACATCGCGCTCCGATACCGTGGAGGTCAAAGTGAATTCCATCGCGCTTGCTGCGGTGGTCGCGGAGCAGATGAAGAAGAATGCCTGATCAGCGGAAGCTTCCGCAAGGGCCAGGTTCCCATTAACCGGCGGCGGGAATTCCGCTGCGGCACCAGAATTTAAGGAAAGGACTATCCATGGCTATTCGCTCCCTGATTATCAATCCCGGTTCCACTTCCACAAAGATCGGCGTTTTCGACGATGAGACGCTTGTGCTGGACAAGACATTAAGACATTCCACCGAAGAAATCACCTCCTTCCCGAGTATTGTCGCGCAGAAGGATTTCCGGATGAACATCATCCTTGACGCGCTGAAGGAGAATAACATTGAGCTCTCCGGTTTTGACGTGATCGTAGGCCGCGGAGGCCTCTTAAAGCCCATCGCCGGCGGTACCTACGCGGTGACGGACGAGCTCGAGAAGGATCTCGAACACGGTGTCCAGGGGGAACACGCCTCCAACCTCGGAGGCCTTCTGGCAAGGGAGATCGGCGACAGGATCGGCGTTCCCTCCTATATCGTAGACCCGGTGGTCGTGGACGAGCTTATCCCTGTTGCGAGATATTCCGGTGTTCCGGAGCTTCCCCGCGTGTCGATCTTCCATGCCCTCAACCAAAAGGCGGTTGCGCGCAGGTTCGCAAAGGAGCAGGGTAAAGCTTATGACGAGCTTAATCTGATCGTGGTCCACATGGGCGGCGGATGCTCCGTCGGAGCGCACAGGAAGGGCCAGGTCATCGATGTGTTCAATGCTCTTGACGGCGACGGCGCCTTCTCCCCCGAGAGAGCGGGAGGCGTTCCTTCCGGCGCGCTGATCAAGTTTTGCTTCGAGAGCGGCCTTACCGAGAAGGAAGTCTACCGCAAGGTGGTGGGCTACGGCGGATTCAACGCCTATCTCAACACTAATGACGCCCGTGATGTTGACAGGATGATCGACGAGGGCGACAGCCATGCGAAGGAAGTAATGGATGCGTTCATCTTCCAGATCGCGAAGAACATCGGCGCCGAGTCCGCTGTGCTTAAGGGGCAGGTCGACCAGATCATCCTCACCGGCGGAATTGCCTATGACAAGTATGTCACCTCCGCGCTGAAGGAAGCGGTCTCCTTTATCGCTCCCGTCACGGTATATCCCGGCGAGGACGAACTCCTCGCTCTTGCCCAGGGCGCGCTGCGTGTTATGAACGGCGAAGAGGAAGCAAAGATTTATTGATCCGCCGCTCTCCGGCGGGATTCAACCGGCTTCGGAGCCGGGATAAGACGGTCACAGCTGCCGGAACGCGCCCTTGCGCGGACCGGCAGTGCAGAGAGGAAAAACATGTCCAGAATTGTCGATAAAGTATTCGGCACGCACAGTGAGCGTGAGGTCAGGCGCATCAAAGGAACCGTAGACGCCATTGAAGCACTGCGGGACAAGATGACGGCACTTTCCGACGAGGAGCTGAGAGGCCTCACGGACAGCTTCAGGAAGAGGCTTGCCGGGGGAGAGACCCTGGATGATATCCTTGTCGACGCTTATGCGGCAGTCAGAGAGGCTGCACGCCGCGCGCTTGGAATGGAGCCCTTCCGGGTCCAGCTCATCGGCGGCATCGTCCTTCACCAGGGCCGCATCTCCGAGATGAAGACCGGTGAAGGAAAAACTCTTGTGGCGACGCTGCCGGCCTATCTCAATGCCCTCGAGGGCAGGGGCGTGCATGTTGTCACGGTGAACGATTATCTTGCAAAGCGTGACGCGGAGTGGATGGGGCAGGTCTACAGGTTTATGGGACTGACTGTCGGCGTGGTCCTGAACAGCATGACCCCGGACGAGCGGCGCCAGGCATACGGCTGTGATATTACCTACGTCACGAACAATGAGCTTGGGTTCGACTATCTTCGCGACAATATGGCGATCTACAAGGAGCAGCTGGTGCTCCGCGATCTCCATTACGCGATCATCGACGAGGTGGACTCCATTCTCATCGACGAGGCGAGGACCCCTCTGATTATTTCCGGTCAGGGGAGCAAGTCCACCAAGATCTACGAGGCCTGCGACGTCCTGGCAAAACAGATGAAGCGCGGCGCGGACATGGAGGATCTCTCCAAGATCGACGCGATCATGGGCGTTGAGCGGGAGGAGACCGGTGACTTCATCGTCAATGAGAAGGACAAGATCGTAAACCTTACGGCGGAGGGCGTATCCAAGGTCGAGCGCTTCTTCCATCTGGAGAACCTGGCAGATCCCGAGAACCTGGAGATCCAGCACTGCATCATCCTTGCGCTCAGGGCCAACAACCTCATGGCGAGGGACCATGATTACATCGTCAAGGACGAGCAGGTGCTTATCGTCGATGAGTTCACGGGACGCGTGATGCCCGGAAGACGCTACAGTGACGGCCTGCACCAGGCGATCGAGGCCAAGGAGAACGTCA
>JAEEGL011610129.1_pt1 | contig 20910 bp, 18 predicted proteins | sample 9134231 | NCBI WGS metagenome assembly JAEEGL01 (sample SAMN16246548, study PRJNA631951) | gut metagenome | biome: gut microbiome; feature: rumen; material: fiber-attached | host: Bos | place: Iran: Karaj | collected 2018-10
AAAAAGAAAAAGCATGGATATGCGCCAATATGCGAAATGGAAACTGGTTTTGTAGTGGTTATTTCGTATTACAGACTGCATTTAACAACAAGAAACTCCGTGAACTTGGATATCCAACATTCACAGAGTTTTATTTGAAAATATGTGAAAACTAGAGAAGCGCCGTATACGGAACCGTACGTACGGTGCTGTGGGAGGTCGGTAGATAAGATAATTATCTACCTCCTACCCGATTGATAACAGCGTTGTTATAGAGTGGCAATGGAATCCCGTCCTTCACAACTGCCCGAAAGTATCATGGGAAAATTGCCCTAAACTAAACGCTTAAACCATCATAAATTAAGGGGAAATTTGGCTTGTTAAATATAGATAATAGTGGTATTATGGTTAGGCTTATGTTAAGTGGGCGCATTGGGTTTACATGCGCATTAAGAGATATGAATATGAGGAGTTAAAGGACGACATGAGTATTTTCACAAAGATGTTTGGCACCCACAGTGAAAGGGAGTTAAAAAGAATAGAGCCCATAGTGGATCGCATCGAAAGTTTGCGTCCCGACATGCTTGCTCTTTCTGACGATGAACTTCGGGCTAAAACCGACGAGTTTAAAGAGAGACTTGCAAATGGCGAGACCCTTGACGATATCCTGCCTGAGGCCTATGCGGTGGTCCGTGAGGCAGGCCACAGAGTATTTGATCTGGAGCACGATCCTGAAAATGGTATGGAAGGCGGCATGGAGCATTTCAGAGTCCAGCTTATCGGCGGGATCATCCTTCATCAGGGCCGTATTGCCGAGATGAAGACCGGTGAAGGTAAGACGCTTGTGTCCACACTTCCTGCATATCTTAATGCCCTTGAGGGCAGGGGCGTTCAGATCGTTACCGTCAACGATTACCTTGCAAAGCGTGACGCTGAGTGGATGGGACGTATCCATGAGTTTTTGGGACTTAAGGTTGGATGCGTTTTAAACGATATGTCCAGGGAGGAGCGTCAGGCAGCTTACAACTGTGATATTACTTATATTACAAATAATGAATTGGGTTTTGATTATCTGAGGGATAACATGGTTGTCCGTGAGGATCAGCTGGTTCAGCGTGAGCTTCATTACTGTATCATCGACGAGGTTGACTCGGTTCTCATCGATGAGGCCAGGACACCCCTTATCATTTCCGGACAGAGCGGTAAGTCCACCAAGCTTTATGAGATGTGTGACATTTTGGCGCGTCAGCTTAAAAGAGGTGAGGATCTGCCTGAGTTTTCCAAGGTGGATGCCATCATGGGTATCGAGCAGGAGGAGACCGGAGACTTTATCGTAGGAGAAAAGGACAAGGTTGTTAACCTTACTCAGGATGGTATCAAAAAGGTTGAGGATTTCTTCAAGATCGACAACCTGGCTGATCCGGAAAATCTGGAGATCCAGCACAATGTCATCCTTGCTCTTCGTGCGCACAATCTTATGCATAGAGATCAGGACTACGTGGTCAAGGATGATCAGGTGCTTATCGTGGACAGCTTTACCGGTCGTATCATGCCGGGACGCAGATATTCCGATGGCCTGCATCAGGCTATCGAGGCGAAGGAGCATGTGAAGGTAAAGCGCGAGAGCATGACCCTCGCCAACATTACATTCCAGAATTTCTTCAATAAATATGATAAAAAGGCGGGCATGACAGGTACTGCACTTACCGAGGAGCAGGAGTTCAGAGATATCTACGGCATGGATGTTGTGGAGATCCCTACAAATAAGCCGGTTGCACGTGTGGACCATGAAGATGCCGTTTACAAGACCAAGGCTGAAAAATACAAGGCCATCGTAGAAGAGGTTAAGCGTTCTCACGAGACAGGCCAGCCGGTTCTTGTGGGTACCATCACTATTGATGTATCAGAGCTTTTATCTAAGATGCTTTCACGCGAGGGCATTCATCACAATGTACTTAATGCCAAGTTCCATGAAAAGGAAGCCCAGATAGTTGCTGAGGCAGGAATCCATGGAGCGGTTACCATTGCCACAAACATGGCAGGCCGTGGTACGGACATCAAGCTTGACGAGGAGTCAAAGGCCGCCGGCGGACTTAAGATAATCGGAACAGAGAGGCACGAGTCCCGTCGTATAGATAATCAGCTCCGTGGTCGTTCCGGACGTCAGGGCGACATCGGTGAGTCCAAGTTTTACATTTCCCTTGAGGATGATCTTATGAGGCTCTTCGGATCGGAGAGGCTTATAAATACATTCAATTCCCTTGGTATCGAGGAGGGCGAGGAGATCCAGCACAAGATGCTTTCCGATGCCATCGAAAGAGCCCAGAGAAAAATAGAAAGCAACAACTTTGCCATCAGAAAGAACCTGTTGGAGTATGACCAGGTTATGAACGAGCAGCGTGAGCTTGTATATGCACAGCGCCGCAGAGTTCTTGCCGGTGAGAATATGAAGAGCCAGATCCTTGATATGATACGCACAAAGGTATCCGAGCTGGTGGACACAGTCATCAGCACAGAGACATCAAGGGCTGAGTGGGATGCTGCCGAGCTTACCAGGGTTATATTACCGGTGATCCCTCTTCATCCCATTACACCTGAGCGCATTGAGGATATTAAAAATCCCCAGGCCCTTAAGGACATGCTTACCGAGGAAGCCTATCAGCTCTACGAGGCCAAGGAGGCTGAGTTCCCTGAGGCTGAACAGTTCAGAGAGGTGGAGCGTGTTATCCTGCTTAGGGTGATCGATCGCAAATGGATGGAGGAGATCGACGATATGGATCAGCTCCGTCAGGGTATCGGTCTTCAGGCATACGGCCAGCGCAATCCCGTTGATGAGTACAAGATGGCCAGCTATGATATGATAGATGCCATGAACGAGTCCATCAGGACTGATACGATCACCATGCTTTACCGTATCCGCATTGAGAGAAAGGTGGAGCGTGAGGAGGTTGCCAAGGTTACGGGAACCAACAAGGATGACACAGCATCCTCAGGACCCAAGAAGCGCAAGGCTGCCAAGATCTATCCCAACGATCCCTGTCCCTGCGGCAGCGGCAAGAAGTATAAAAACTGCCATATGAAGATAGGCCTTCCGGAGTAGATGGCATTCTTGCATTTGATGGCATAATGTGATAAAGTATCGGCGGGTTTGAAGATTTTGGTGCAGTCCTCCTTCAACTAAAATTATGGCTGGATCATAAAATTTAGGATGCACCGATTAAGGAGTGTTTTTAATTATGAAGATTGCAGTAATGGGCTACGGTACTATAGGCTCGGGAGTTGTGACCGTGCTTGAAACCAATCGTGATGTGATAGCTGAGCGAGTGGGTGAGCCCATAGAGGTATCGAAGGTTCTTGATCTGAGAGATTTTGAGGGAGATCCCATCGCTGAAAAAATAGTCCATGACTATCAGGATGTGGCAAATGATCCCGAAATAAAAATGGTGGTTGAGACCATGGGAGGCGTGGAGCCTGCATTTACTTTTGTTAAGGCCATGCTTGAAAACAAAAAGCATGTCACCACCTCCAACAAGGCGTTGGTTGCCGAAAAGGGAGCAGAGCTTATAAGGATCGCCAGGGAGCATGAGGTGAACTTCATGTTTGAGGCATCTGTAGGTGGTGGTATTCCCATTATTCGTCCCCTTTTAAAATGTCTCACAGGTGATGTGATCGAGGAGATAAGCGGCATTGTAAATGGTACCACCAATTACATGCTTACCAAAATGGCAGCCCAGGGAAGTGACTTTGACGAGGTGTTAAAGGAGGCCCAGGACAAGGGATATGCCGAAAAGGATCCCACAGCCGATATCGAGGGGCATGACGCACAGAGAAAAATTGCAATCCTCACATCCCTTGTGGCAGGCAGACAGGTATATTACAAGGACATTCCCACGGAGGGTATCACACATATTTCTGCAGCTGATATGAAGTACGCAGCTGCCATGGACCGTGTGATAAAGCTGGTGGCCACTTCTAAAAAGAAGGGCGATACATATAGTGTCAGGGTAGCACCTTTCATGCTTCATAAGGGGCATCCCCTTTACCATGTGGATGATGTATTCAATGCCATTATGGTCCGCGGCAATATGTTGGGCGACGGAATGTTTTACGGATCCGGTGCCGGATCACTTCCCACGGCCAGTGCGGTAGTGGGTGATCTGGTGGATATGGCAAGGCATTTGAATAATAATGTCTATTTAAAGTGGGAAGAAGAAAAGCTTACACTTTTAGATCCTGCAGAGGACAGGTACAGATTTTTCGTCAGATCTTCTGATGATGAAACAGCCATTGAGGCAGTTTTCTCCGGGGCCGAGTTTGTTGATGCCGGTGTTTCGGGAGAAAAGGGATTTGTGACAGGGGAGCTTTCACAGGCTGAGTTTGACGGAATCATTAAAAAACTTTCTGATGTCAGAAGCTGTATCAGGCTTGCATAGAATAAAAAGGCATATTTGAAAGAAATGCTGTTATTATAGAAGGGAGAAGCCATGCTGATCGTAAAAAAGTTCGGCGGGAGCTCGGTAGCAAATAAGGAACGCATAGAGAATGTGGCAAGACGGGTTGCCGAGGATTACAAAAAGGGAAATAAGGTGGTGGTAGTCCTGTCCGCTATGGGTGACACCACAGATGAGCTTTTGGAAAAGGCTTATGAGATCAATCCGGATGCTCCGAAGAGGGAGATCGATATGCTCCTTGCTTGCGGAGAGCAGACATCTGTGGCACTCATGGCCATGGCGCTTTCTAAGATGGGATTGCCCGCCATTTCACTCAATGCTTTTCAGGTGGCCATGCACACTACTTCAAAGTATGGCAATGCCCGTTTCAAACGGATTGATTCCGAGAGGATCACCAATGAGCTTGAGTCCGGTAAGATAGTTATAGTTACAGGATTCCAGGGCATTAATAAATATGACGATATTACAACCCTCGGAAGAGGCGGATCTGACACTACGGCTGTGGCGCTTGCTGCTGCTCTTCGTGCGGACGCCTGCGAGATCTATACGGATGTTGAGGGGGTTTATACTGCAGATCCCAGAATGGTTGAAAAGGCTCATAAAATGAAGGAGATCTCTTATGATGAGATGCTTGAGCTTGCTACTTTGGGTGCAAAGGTTCTCCACAACAGATCTGTGGAGCTGGCAAAGAAATACGGTGTTCAGTTGGTGGTACGCTCTTCGCTTACAGAGGCAGAGGGTACTGTCGTAAAGGAGGTGACAAAGGTGGAAGGAATGTTGGTCAGCGGCGTAGCGGTAGACAAGGAGGCGGTCCGTATTGCTCTTATCGGAGTAGAGAACAAGCCCGGTATCGCTTTCAAGATATTTGATCTTTTGGCAAAGCACAATATTAATGTTGATGTTATCCTTCAGTCCATAGGACGCGATGATACCAAGGATATTTCCTTTACCGTTGATCAGACTCAGGCAAAGGAGGCCATGGAGCTTTTGAAAGAAAATCAGGAGCGTCTCACCATCCAGAAGATTGAGGAAGAGGTGAATGTGGCAAAGCTTTCCGTTGTGGGTGCAGGCATGCAGTCCCATGCAGGTGTTGCGGCGAAGATGTTTGAAGCTTTATATGATGTGGGCGTTAATATCCGTATGATCGCTACGTCCGAGATACGCATCACCGTACTCATTGACCTTGAGGATGTTCAGGTTGCCACAAAGGCTGTTCATGCCAGGTTTTTAGAGGACTGATTCAGTATTTAGGTTGCGGCATCGCAAGGCGGTTCATACAATAAACAGATTGAATATTTGTGAGATATCACATTGAACTTCATCTTGAAAATTGCTTTAGGATGTTGTATATTAAGTCTTGTATTAGTGTATGTTGAGGGGTGTGTATGTATGGATAACGCAGCTTTAGCTCAAAGAGAGCTTTTTTCCAAATTTATGTTGGCCTACGGACGGGTTGAAAGAGAAACGGACAGAGTTGACAAGCTCATTCCCTCAGCTGAGAAATTGGCCGACAGAGAAAAGACAAAGATGGTAGCTACTATGAGTGGCGTCAGGAAGCGCTCTATTCGTGGGGTTATTGAGGAGCAGCTTTCCGAGGTAGAGGGGATTCTGGATCATTTGGGATCTCTCTCCGAGAACATTGACGAGGCCAGCGAGGTATCCAAGATGCTTGCTGAGGCTGAACCGGTGGAAGGCGCTGAGGAGATAGATATTTCGGAATTAGAGAACAGTGATCAAGTTGGTTGATCGTTTACAGTTGTTACAGGATGAGCAGAGGGATTTTCATTTTAAATGAGAATTCCTCTTTTGTCTCTTTAGGATTTCTTTGAGGTTTTGCGTGGAAAACGGGCGGACTTGAATTATTGAGAGGGTGTGTATGCAGGCGGTTACAAAGGTGAAAAACGGCAGTTATTCCGATTTCTTACATGAGCCTTTGGTGGGGCAGGACGGTAAGCATTATTGTCGTGCAATGCACAGCTGCCTTGATGACGGATTTTTATATTGTAATTCCTGTCCACTTTGTGAAAGGGCATCAGATCTTGATGATATATCCTGCAGATATTTTGATATTGCTGATGGCTACAGCAGTGACCTTTCTCCTGCTGAGCTTTATGAACGGACCGAGGGATTTATAGTCTCCGGGATTACCGGTGTATTTCCGGAGTATCTTGCTGGCACTCCTGAAAACAGTGAACGCATGATTGAAGAAAAGGCCATTATTTATGCTGCCGAGGCACACAGGGGTACCTGCAGGAAGGGCAGTGGACTTCCTTATATCGTGCATCCCATGGAAGTCATGATGTTGTGTAGTGAAATGACAGATGACTCTGAGGTAGTTGCAGCAGCGGCCCTTCACGATGTGGTGGAGGATACGGATCGTACTCTTGATGATGTGGAGAAGGCTTTTGGTGCCAGGATCGCTACGCTGGTAGGTTTTGAGTCTGAGAATAAAAGGGAGGATCAGCCTAAGGAGGCCACCTGGAAGATCCGTAAGCAGGAAAATTTAGAGCGAGAGCGTACCGCCCCGGTGGAGGCACGTATGATAATGTTAGCTGATAAGGTTTCCAATATGAGAGCCACAGCTGCGGATTTTTCTAAGCGTGGCGAGGCTATATGGGAAAAGTTTAATATGAAGGATCCTGTGGAGCAGGAGTGGTACTACAGGAGCGTGGCGGATGTTTTGTCCGATCTTTCCGAAATGCCCCAGTATCAGGAATATCTTAAGCTTTTGGAGCAGGTGTTTTCAAAAAATCATTGAGAATTGCACCCTTTCCATGAAATTTTCTGACAATTTCCATAAAGTTATGGACAAATTTAATAATTTGTAGTATAGTATATACACCGTTAGTGGGCGCATCGGCAAGTGTTACAGTACTTTGCCGGTTCGCGAGATACAGGGATGTTTACCCATTTGACAGACGGTGTACTTTTCATTTGTACTGATCTGAAGATGGGGAAAGGAGAAAGAAGGGATTTATATGGCAGGATTACAGATTACACCGGATATGGCCGGTATATCCACGCCGATTGCTCCAACCACACGGACAAACGCTGTAGCGGAGAATGTTTCCATTGAAGCTAATGCTTCACAGGCTGCTTCCAATGACATCAGGACACCCGTTAAGAGGGAGCCTTCCGCAGTAGACAGCGCTATTACAGGGAAACAGGACAGACAGGCTGCTGAGTCCGGCAGAGAGATTGCCGAGCAGCGCAGAGAGGCTGCTTTAGAAAATGTTGTTTCCAGATCCGAGGACGGGGACACGGTTCAGGTCAGTGATGACGGAGAAAAGGAGCTTACCGAAAGCAGATCGGGTAGCGTGGTTGAATTGGAGCGGATGGCTGCAGCGGATGATCTTCGCGATGATCGTACCGCAGAAGAGGATATTGCTCTTGAGCCTATAGAGGCACCGGAGATCGAACCCATTAAGGCTCCTGAGGTCAAGCCTATAGAGGCACCTGAAATAGAGCCCATTGAGGTAGAGATTCCTAAGACGGATACAGCAGCTGCCAAAGCGACTGATACAGAGACGGCTGTCAGGGATACCGAAAGCAATACCGTGCGTGAGAATATTACAAGCTTTGTGGGATATTCGGATCAGCAGGTAGAGCAGATGTATTTGGAAGGTGAGATCTCTCAGAGCACTTACAACAGAGAGATTGAGCGGAGAGAAGAGGGCAGGGCTGCGGAGAGTGCCAACAGTGCCAGATTAAACGAGACCATGGGAGAGCTTGGGGCCGAGGCAGATCGTGTTGAGAGGGTAGATTTTGCTATTGAAAAGGCATTAGAGTCCGGCAATAACAATGTCAGTGTCGATGAACGACTTAAGATGATAGACAGTACGCTTGCTGAGCGGCAGGATACCGTTCGCAGGCAGGAAGAGGCAGGTAGATTATGGGATTATCAGCTGCAAGTTTAAACCCGGTCCAGGGAGTTTCCTACAGGAGCGTGGTTCCGCAGTCATACACCATTTCCAATGAGGCAGATTTTTCGGATGCTTTTACGGATTCGGTCAAGGGTTTATCCTCAGCGGAGTCTGTTATGGGGCCTACCCCGGTACAGTATCCCACAGCTACACTCAGGACAAAGCAGATAGGTCAGATAGAGGCCAACCAGAGGATCAATGAGGGACTCAATTCCATAGCCCAGGGGTTTGAGGGTATAGCCACCGGATATGACAGTGGCGGATCATCAGCCATGGGTTACGGTATGGTAGGCAGTCGGATCGATCTGTTTGCCTGACATTTTCGTAACAGAGGTGTTATCGGGCAGTCACCTGTGACTGCCCGATATTTTATGCGGATATATTACATGAATAAGAGTTTTGAGATTTGCATACCCTGTCATTTTGGCATAGAGGCCGTTGTGAAGCGGGAGGTCTATGACTTAGGTTATGATATAACCCGGGTGGATGACGGCAGGGTATGTTTTATGGGAGACGCGGAGGCAGTTGTCCGTGCCAATATGTGTATAAGGAGTGGTGAACGGGTGCTTATTGTAATAGGCCGTTTTTTCGCCACCACTTTTACGGAGCTTTTCGACGGGATACTTAAGCTGCCCATCGAGGATTATGTTACCCCTGACGGCAAGTTCTGGGTGACCAAGGCTACCACTGTTAAGAGTCAGCTTTTTGCACCATCATCCATCCAGTCCATCGTAAAAAAAGCCATGGTGGAGAGGATGAAGGCGCATTGCGGTCAAAAAGATCTGCCCGAGACTGGGGTGGAGTTTCCCTTTCGCATTTTTTTATATAAGGATGAGGTGCTTTTGACTCTTGATACTACAGGTACATCCCTGCACAAAAGGGGCTATCGTACATGGACATCAGAGGCACCTCTTTCCGAGACTTTAGCATCTGCGCTTATTGCCCTTACCCCCTGGCATCCGGATCGCATTATGGTGGATCCTTTTTGTGGCAGCGGTACATTTTTGACGGAGGCTGCCATGAGGGCTGCTAATATCATGCCCGGAGTACGCAGGGAGTTTACGGCAGAAAAATGGACACATCTTATTTCAACCGCTTTGTGGAGTGAGATAAGGGAGGAACTTATAGATGAGGAAAACCGGGATGTTCAGACGCATCTTTACGGATATGATATAGATCCGGCGGTGGTTGACATTGCCAGGAAAAATGCCAAAAATGCCGGAGTGGATCATCTGATCCACTTCCAGGTCAGGGATGTGGCGGATATGAGTCATTCCAAAAAGTATGGCTTTATTCTTACAAATCCACCCTACGGAGAGAGGCTTTTGGCGGACGGGGATGTGGATGAGCTTTACCATACCCTTGGTGAGGTGTACGGGAGGCTGGACAGCTGGTCTATGTATGTGATAACCTCTTACGAAAAGGCCTGTGAGGCCATTGGGAGAAAAGCGGACAAGAACCGAAAGATCTACAATGGTATGTTAAAAACATATTTTTACCAGTTTTTAGGGCCCAAACCGCCGAAAAAACGCAAAGAGCCGGCCGGTTGAAATGTTTAAATTAAGCGATGGAGGTATAGCGGCAGTCGTCGCTTTGACGAAATAACAGGAAAAATAAATGAATGTATCAAAGAGATTTATGGTGCTTTTTGCACTGATACTTCTGATAGGTGCACTAAAGGAGATCACCGTGAGGGATACCTTCTCCAAGGTGGAGGCCTTCAGGGGAGCACAGCTAGAAAACAGCGTGTTCTATCCGCTTATTGCCAGGAGTATCAATAACGAGGGATTGCTTACTGCATCCTTTGATGAGTCGGCGGTGCACCTTACACCGGGCGAGCTTTTGGTGGGTGATGACATGGAGATCATGGCATCGCTGCCTTTTATCAGGGATGTGCTTTTTTGCAGTGCCAGAGAGGGCGAGGATGGAAGTGTTCTTTTAGAGCGCAGCGGTCGTATGCTTTCAATGGTAAGTAATTTCGGATATGTGCCCCTTAGACAGGTTTGTGATGAGTTTGGGTTTTCATATCATTTCAACGCCTCAAATTCAAAACTAAAGATAACATCCACTGAGGAGTCAGCCTTTACCCTCCCGGCAAACTTTGACTTAAGGGACAGAAAGCGGGTGCCTGCATTAAGGGATCAGGGTAATTCTTCCACCTGCTGGGCCTATGCAGCTGTGGGTGCCATGGAGTCTTCTCTTTTGCCTGAGGAGCATGCCTCTTTTTCTCCCGATGAGATGGTGGCGGGACGCCCTTTTTCACGGGTGGGAACCGATGGCGGCGATTTTGCCATGGCTCTTGCCAATGTGCTGTCCTGGAAGGGGCCGGTGAATATGGATCCCTCTGCAGAAAAAAAGAGGGTGACGGAAGTCCATATGTACAGTGAGGACGATATTGACGATATTAAAAAAGCAGTCTTTTTGTACGGCGGCGTGTCCACCTCTCTTTTTGCGGATATAGAAGATGGGCCCTTAAATGAGTCAGAGTATTACAGCGTGGAAAACAACGCCTACTGCTACAGGGGCAGCAACGATCCCAACCATGATGTTATAATAATCGGTTGGAATGACAGCTATCCCGCCTCGGATTTTAAAAACTATGTTCCCGGGGACGGGGCTTTTATCTGCCAGAACAGCTGGGGCAGCTCCTTTGGAGAGGCCGGGGTTTTCTATGTTTCTTATTATGACACCCATATAGGCAACCAGACTGTTTCCTATGCCAAGCTTAAATCCGCATCCACGGATGAAAGGATATTCCAGTATGATGCCTGTGGCTGGACGGGACAGATAGGATATGAAAAAGAAAATGCCTGGGGCGCTGCAATTTACGAGGCAGATGAGGATGTGGACATTACATCCGCAGGCTTTTATGTGCTCGGCCGTGATTCCAAATACCAGCTTTATTTTGTGGAAAACTGCAAGGACCCTAAAGATCTGGCCAACAGGGTGAGAGTGGCTGACGGCACCCTTACGGACAGCGGTTTTTATACAATTGATTTTAATACCCCATATTCCGTTAAGAAGGGAGACAGCTTTGCGGTGATACTTTACATCAGTACACCGGACAGCGAACACCCGCTTGCCATAGAGATGCAGGCATCCTCCATAGTTGAGGGAGATGTGGATATTTCCGACGGCAGGACTTACAGCAGTACCAACGGATTATCATGGGACAGTATAGAAGAAGGAGCGGAGGGCAATCTCTGCCTGAAGGCTTACGGCCTGATCCGCGAAGATGATACAGATGCAAAGGAAGATTGAAAAAAGACTCATATATACCCTGACCGGTATAATGATAGTGGTCACACTGCTGTTTGTTTCCTTCCCCGATATCCACAGGGTGTCACTCTCAACAGATATAAGCGGCTCAGACACATACTCAGTAATGGATCTGCTGCGACCCAGGGAGGATTTGTACCAGGCAGATAACAATCTTTATGAGGAGTCCCATCAGATCAGGCTTACATTGCCCAGAGATGTGGATGCAAGAAATATTACATACACAGAGGATGTGTTGTCACGTCGGATAGAACTGTCCATTCCCGGGGTCAGCAAATCGTATTTTTATGACTATCCCATGGTGGGTTCATCGGATGGTATCAGAGAACTGACCTTCGCCTATGCGGCGGAAACGGGTTATTTGGATATCACCACCACCAAGATCAGACGCCTGTCTATGACCGTCGAGGGTAACTATGTCTATCTTGACTTTTTAGATCCCCATGATATATTTGATGCCATAGTGGTGATAGATGCGGGCCACGGCGGCAAGGATGCGGGAACCGGCACGAATGATATCAGGGAAAAGGATATTAATCTGGCCATCTGCGAAAAGCTCAGGGAATATTGTGATAATAGTGACTACAATGTGGGCTTTTATTATACCAGGAGTGATGATACATTTATAGATTTAAAGGACCGTGTGGGACTGGCTAACAGCCTTGGGGCAGATCTTTTCCTAAGCATCCACAACAACTCTACCTCATCCGGCAGGCTTTCCCGGATAAACGGAGCTGAGGTTATGTATCGGGTCAGTGATGAAAGCGGCCGCTCCCGGGAATTTGCCCAGACCTGTCTTGATGAGATGATAGATGAGCTTGGCTGCAGAAGAAGGGGCGTGGTGGCCGGTGATGATATCTACATCATAAGGACTTCCAAGGCGCCTGTTGCCCTGGCGGAAGTAGGGTTTATGACAAATGAGCAGGAGCTTGCAAATCTAAATGATCCGGACTACCAGAAGAGGACGGCTCATGCGCTGTATAAAGCTATAATAAAGACTCTGAAAAGGAACGGGGCTATAGAAGAGGAGCAGCCGGACTCCGTTGATAAAGATATTACAGGAGAAATGAAATGAAGATAATATTTGCCACCGGAAATAAGGACAAAATGCGTGAGATAAAGGAGATCTACAGCGATCTTAACTATGAGATACTTTCCATGAATGAAGCGGGGCTTGATCCGGATATAGTGGAGGACGGCGCCACCTTTGAGGAAAATGCAATGATAAAGGCCAGGGCGGTTTCCGATGCCTGCCAAGGTGAGGCGATAGTTCTTGCGGATGACAGTGGGCTTGAGATAGACTATTTAGGTGGTGAGCCCGGAGTTTATTCTGCAAGATATTTGGGAGAGGATACCCCTTATTCTGAGAAAAACAGGATCCTAATTGAAAGACTTGAGGGGGTACCCAAAGAAAAACGGAGCGCCAGGTTCGTCTGTGCCATAGCAGCGGTCTTCCCGGATGGACATACCGCTGTACGTCGGGGGACCATTGAGGGCTATATCGGATGGGAGCCTGCCGGTGAAAACGGATTCGGCTATGATCCTATTTTCTATGTGGAGGAATATGGCTGCAGCACCGCACAGATGTCACCGGAACAGAAAAATGCCATTTCCCACAGGGGCAATGCCTTGCGTATGATGAAGGAGGAACTGTGAAGATACTAGTTGTGAGCGACACTCACCGGAATGCGGATGGATTTAAATTAGCTGTGGAGAGGACTGCTCCGGACCAGGTTTTCCATCTGGGAGATTTAGAGGGTCAGGGTGAGCTTTTGGAGAGTATCGCAGGGGTACCGTTTTTTGCTGTAAAGGGTAACTGCGATAGCTTCCTTTCGGATCTGCCTGAGGAGCTGGTGGTGGATGTGGGAAACCACAGAGCCTTTTTGGCCCATGGGCACAGGCTGGATGTGAGGTGCTCGCCTGAGATGCTTGTTTCGGCGGCCAAAACGGAAATGGCGGATATAGCGATCTATGGACATACACATGTGCCGGATCTCATTCCCTCATACAAGGGAGTTATGGTATTAAATCCCGGCAGCATTTCCCAGCCCAGACAGATGGGAGGAAAGCACACTTATAGCGTCATCGAAGTGGATGAAGCCGGAGAGATAAATGTTTGCATGGAGTCGTTGGAATAAGTCGGCAATTCAAAATAGATCATCAGATGACAGTTGATCTGCAGGAAAAAAATGTTAACTGATTTTTGTTATGAATAAAAAGGTATTAAAAACACTTGAATTCGATAAAATAGTAAATAAGCTTACGGGGTATGCCACCTGTGAAGCGGGAAGGAAGTTTTGTGAGAAGCTTTCACCCAGGAGCAATATCTCGGATATCATAAAGTTTCAGAACCAGACCAACGATGCCCTTACTCGTCTTATGAAGTACGGTGGCCTCAACTTTTCAGGCACCTATGATATCACGGAGTATGTCAGGCATCTTGAGATAGGAAGCACCTTAGGCATACCGGAGCTTTTACATGTGTCGGGTCTTTTAAACGTCTGTGACCGTGTCAAAAGATACGGTATCGGAGACGAGAGGGGCAACGCCATAGATGATTCTTTGGCGTCTTTTTTCGAGGATCTTGAGCCGGTGCATCCTCTTCGTAAGGAGATATCCAGGGTGATAATCTCTGAGGATGAGATAGCGGATGATGCCTCTTCAGAGCTTTTTTCAATCAGGAAAAACATGAGCCGGATGGGAGATCGTATCCGTTCGGTATTAAATGAAATGCTTTCAAAGCAGAGTATCCGTGACGGTCTTACTGAGGCGGTGATCACCACAAGGGGCGGCAGGTATTGTCTGCCCGTAAGGAGCGATTACAAGTCCCAGATCCCGGGCATGGTCCATGACCAGTCATCCTCCGGCATGACTCTTTTTATAGAACCTGCTGCAGTGGTCAATCTAAACAATGAGATGCGGGAGCTTGAGCTTCGGGAAAAAGAGGAGATAGCAAAGATACTGGCCACCCTTTCGCAGCAGGTGGCAGAGCATACCGAAGAGCTTAAAAATGATTTCACCCTGTTGTCGAGGCTTGATTTTATATTTGCAAAGGCTGCCATGGCGCTGGATATGAATGCCATAAAGCCTGTTGTAAAAAAGGATGGCCCCATTGTGTTAAAGGGGGCCAGGCATCCCCTTTTGGACAAGGATCAGGTGGTGCCCATTGATGTGACTTTAGGGGAAGATTTTACCCAGCTTATAATCACGGGGCCCAACACCGGAGGCAAAACAGTTTCTCTTAAAACCGTTGGGCTTTTGGCGCTGATGGGGCAGTCGGGGCTTTTGATCCCTGCAAAGGAAAACTCCACGCTTCCGGTTTTTGAAGAGGTGTATGCGGATATCGGAGATGAGCAGAGCATTGAGCAGTCTCTGTCCACCTTTTCCTCCCATATGACGAACCTTATCAATATTTTAAAGGGCTTATCTTCAGGGAATGATAAAAATGCAGGCCCTGCTCTGGTGCTTTTCGATGAGCTTTGTTCAGGAACTGATCCCACAGAGGGAGCGGCTCTTGCCATGGCTATCCTTGACGAGGTAAGAGGTAGGGGAGTCCTTTCCATGGCTACGACCCACTACGCCGAGCTTAAGCTTTATGCCATTTCCACCGAGGGAGTGGAAAATGCCTGCTGCGAATTTGATGTTAAAAGCCTGATGCCCACCTACAGACTTTTGGTGGGAGTGCCGGGAAAAAGTAATGCTTTTGCAATCTCAAAGCGTCTTGGCTTAAGCGGCGATATCATTGCTGCGGCTCAGTCCAACATGGATAGCGAGGAAAGGTCATTTGAGGATATCCTTACGGATATTGAGATCAGCAGGGCCAATATCGAAAGGGACAGACGGCGTATCCAAAGTGAGCGGGCCGAGATCGAAAATCTCCGAAAGGATACAAAAAGCAAACAGGAAAAAATGGAGGCCAGGCGGGATAGGATCATTGCCGAGGCCAACGAAAAGGCGGCAAACATTTTAAGGGATGCCAAATCCCAGGCGGATGCCGCCATCAGGAATATCCATAAATACGGTGACTCCAATCCCGATATGGCAAAGATGGAGCAGGAGAGGCAGAAGCTGGGCAAAAAGCTTAATGCCACCCAGTCCAAATCCACTGCGCCCATGACCGGGACATCCCATAAGGTGCCCAAGGCATCCGAGCTTTCCATCGGTGATATGGTAAGGGTGGTTTCCATGGGACTTACAGGTACGGTGCATACCCTGCCGGATACCAAAGGGGAACTTGATGTTTTAATGGGTATCATGCACACCAAGGTGAAACTTACGGATATAGAGCTGGTGGCTGAGGAAAGTGCATCCCGTCAGAAGAAAAAATTAAGATCCACGGGAGGCACAGCAGGTCTGGCAAAATCCGCCAGTATTTCCCCGGAGCTTATGCTTATAGGTATGACGGTGGATGAAGCGGTGATGACCCTTGAAAAATATATTGATGATGCCAGCCTTTCCCATCTGACGCAGGTGCGTATCGTCCACGGCAAGGGAACCGGGGCACTTAGAAAAGCGGTGCATGAGAGCTTAAAGAGAAATCGGCTGGTGACTTCCTTTAGACTTGGAGAATTCGGGGAGGGAGATTCTGGAGTTACCATCGCGGAGTTGTAAATATGCTGATAATCGTTTTAGACAATGAGAATAAAACAATGGCCGACTATATCGAGGCTATAAAGCAGGAGGATATGGATGTAAAGGTCAACTGCTTTTCCGTGTCCGACCAGAACAGTCACGTTGTATGGGAGGAGCTTACCCACTTAAACTATCCGATTTTAACCGAGGGTAAGCGCATCCACTGCAAGACCTTCGGCAAGTTTGAGGTGTTTATTGACGGCATTCCCGTAGTTTCAAAATACAACAAGACCAGGGAGCTTTTTGCATACCTGGTGGATAAAAACGGAACGCTTTCAGGTACCAACGAGATAATGGATGCCCTGTGGGAGGACGGTGGCTCTAACCATGTCTCCTACATGAAAAACATCCGCTCTGACATGATCTCCACCCTGCAGGCCTGCGGACTTGGGGATGTGATAGTCAGGCAGTACGGCAGGATCGGTATCATTCCGGACATGATAAACTGCGACTACTATGATATGCTAAACGGGGATCCCAAGGCCATTGCAAAATATACCGGCGAGTATATGAGCCAGTATAGCTGGGCCGAGTATACCAACGGCATACTATCTGAAATAAAAGAGGAAAAGGGGTATTAACGGGAAATGGCATTTCCTTTTTTGACTTTTTTTATAATTTTTCTGATCGCGCTGGCGATAAGATATGCATATCTTGACAAAAAGCGTGAGGAGACAGTGAACAGCTTTTGGGAGCGGGAGGAGCAGGCTAAGCATGTGCCTAAAAAGGACCTTTCAGAACTTCCTTACATCACCATTCCCATGGATGCTTTTTCCATAGGGCGGTATGATGACGGTGAGGTTACATCCATCGAAGATGCGCTATTGTCCCTTTCAAAAAAGAGGATAATAAATATTACCGGCATGACAAACACCGAGGTGAAGCTTGAGTACGGCACGGACAATCTCGAGGTGCTATCCGAAATGGAGGATAATTACAACGAGCTTACGGTGCTTTTGGTGGATTATGCAAAGTGTCTCATTGAAAGGGAAGATTTTGAAGGAGCGTTGCCGGTTTTGGAGTTCGGTGTGGATATAGGCACCGATGTCAGTGGCAATTACGAGCTTTTAGGGGACTGCTATAAGCAGCTTGATCGCATCAGTGACATAGAGGACCTAAAGCAAAAAGTGCTGGAGAGACATTTGCTTTTGGAGAGCAAGATACTCTTTTACTTAGATGGATTATTAGGGCAAAATGCTGAGATATCAGACGTAGCTGATGAGGATTGAGAGTCCCCGCGTCACGTTTTGCCTGAGCAAAACTAAAAAACCGCCGGTTGCGGCGGATGATAAAATGTAGACAAAAGACAAGCTCATTTTCGCGAAAACTTCGTGATAAATGGGCTTATATTTTTTGGGGGCTGTGCTATAATATCATGGAAATTTTCTAATGGTATTTTGAAGAGAGGGTTAAAATGAAGTTTAATCGTTATGTAGTAATTTCGGGAGTTTTGGTAGTTTCGGTGCTTTTGTTTTCTCGTTATCAGGCCATCAGCGCCAAGGATGCGGATGTGATCCCTGAGGGCATCACCATCGAGGGACATGATGTTTCCGGCATGACAGAGTCGGAGGCGGATGCCGTTTTAGATGATATTCTTTCCAAGTATTCGGATGCAAAATTCACATTAAAGGCAGGAGATAAATCCATCGAGGTGTCCAGTGCCGATCTTGGTATCAGGGCTAAAAATGATGATGTGATAGAACGTGCCAAAAGCTACGGCCAGGACGGCAATCTCATAGAGCGTTTCATGGCTAAAAAGGAGCTTGCCATCGGCAACACCAAGGATTTTGACGTGGTGCTTACAGCAGATGTGGGCACGGTGGAAAAGCTCATCGAGGACAACAGCAAGGCGCTTTCTGCAAAGGCTGTAAACAACGGACTGAAACGTGAAAACGGAGAGTTCGTTTTCATCGAGGGCAGGGACGGTATCGAGGTAAAGCCAGAGGAGAGCGCCCTTGCAGTTGATAAATATATCAGTGAGTCATGGAAAGGCGGGGATGCCGACATTGACCTTGTGACAGAGGTAGACAAGCCTCAGGGTAGCAAGGAGGAACTTACGGCCATAAAGGATGTGCTTGGAACCTATTCCACCGATTTTTCCAGTTCATCCTCACAGAGAGCTAATAATGTAGCCAACGGTACCAGCAAGATAAACGGAGCAGTGCTTTATCCCGGAGAGGAGTTTTCCGTGGCTACGGCTCTTAATCCCATGACTGCTGAAAACGGTTACCAGCCGGCTCCCTCCTATGAGAACGGCACCACGGTTGAGACCTACGGCGGCGGTATCTGCCAGGTTTCCTCCACACTTTACAATGCGGTAATGCGCGCAGAGCTTGAGATTGTTACCCGCTCAGCCCATTCCATGATCGTTTCCTATGTGGAGCCCTCCATGGACGCGGCCATAGCCGGTGATGTTAAGGATTTCGTTTTCAAAAACAACAAGGACAACCCCATCTACATTGAGGGCTATACTTCAGGTGGCAGGGTGTATTTCACCATCTTCGGCAAGGAGACCAGACCTGCGGGACGCACTGTTGAGTTTGAAAGTGAGGTGCTTTCCCAGACAGATCCCATCAGCATTTTCTCCGCATCCGGAGAGGCACCTGTGGGCTCAATTGTAAAAACTTCCGGTTCGGCTCATACAGGTTACACTGCCCGCCTTTGGAAGATAGTCAAGGAAAACGGCAAGGAAGTCAGCCGTGATGTATACAACAACTCCACCTACAGGGTGACCAACAATACCTATGTGGTGGGTACACAGTCTGACAACGCCAAGGCTGTTGCTGCCATGAACGAGGCCATTGCAACCCAGGATATGGCTACCATTTCCGCTGCTGCAGCCCAGTGGGCAGGCGCCCCTGCGGATGATGACAAAGAAGATTCGGCAAAGAAAAAGGACAAAAAGGATTCATCCAAAAAGACCTCGGATAAAAAGACTGAGGAAAAAGCTTCCGAGCCCGAGGAGGAGTCGGAAGAAGAGACAACAGAGGAAGAGGATACCTCGGCCAATGACACGATAATCTCCGAGGATGAGTAACAGGTGATACATTATGGACGTGGGTAAGATACCCGAGAATGTTTTAAAAAGATCCGTTATAAAAAAGCTGACAGTGAAAAGGCCGGAGGTGGTGCTAGGCTCGGCGGTGGGTGAGGATTGCGGCGTTGTTTCGCTTTCGCCTGATGAGGAGTTTGTGGTAAGCACAGATCCCATTACGGGTACTGCCAAAGAGATCGGCGACCTTTCCGTCAGCATCACAATAAATGACCTTGCCAGCGCGGGAGCTACTCCAATTGGTATTCTAATTACGGCACTTTTGCCGGAGGGTACCACCGAGGAGGAGCTCTCCGTTATCATGTCACAGGTTAGCCGTGCCTGCGAAAGAGAGCAGATAGCGGTCATAGGCGGACATACCGAGGTGACCCCTGTGGTGACCCAGCCGGTGCTTTCGGTCACAGGTGTGGGTAAGTGCAAAAAGGGCAGGATCATTTCCACCGGAGGTGCTAAGCCTGGGATGGATCTGGTAGCTTCAAAATGGATCGCTTTAGAGGGCACGCTTATCATTACCCGGGAAAGGGAAGAGGAAATAAGAGGTGCTTTGCCTGAAGCTTTAGTGAACAGGATATTCGATTTCGGTGAGCTTTTATCCGTAAGGAAAGAGGGTGAGATAGGAGCATCACTTTCCGTGGCAGCCATGCATGATGTGACAGAGGGAGGCATCTACGGTGCACTCTGGGAGATGGCCGAGGCATCAGGCGTGGGAGTTGAGGTGGATATCTCAAAGATTCCCATTAGACAGGAGACCATTGAGGTTTGCGAATACTTGGATATTGATCCCTACAGGCTTATTTCTTCCGGCTGCATGCTGGTGGCCTGTGAGGATGGCGAGGCCTATGTCAATGCCCTTCAGGAAGTCGGCGTACCGGCGTCTGTTATCGGCAGGGTGACAGATGGCAACGACAGGGTTATAATAACAAAGGACAAAAGGAGATTTCTTACGCCCCCCGGGGCGGACGAGTTCCACAAAGTTATCTGACAAGGAGAGTATGTATGAGGGAGAAGATTTTACATTACATTGAAAAAAATGCCAGGATAGACCTTTTAGATCTTGCCACCATGCTGGGTGTGGATGAGGCAGCAGTGGTAAACGAGCTGCAGGCCCTTGAAGACGAAAATATAATCTGCGGCTATAATGCGCTTATCGACTGGGACCGTGCCGGCTTTGACAAGGTCATGGCAATGATCGAGGTCAGAGTTACTCCCCAGAGAGGGATGGGCTTTGACAAGGTTGCTTCCCATATCTACAACTATCCTGAGGTCCGTTCGGTTTATCTGATATCCGGCGGTTTTGATTTCATGGTCATTTTAGAGGGCAAGACCTTAAGAGAAGTTGCTGAGTTTGTATCCAACAAGCTGTCTACCCTTGAGTCAGTGCTTTCCACCAAGACCAATTTCATTCTTAAAAAATACAAGGACTACGGAACCATAATGGTAGATTCACCCGTTGACGAAAGGATGAAGGTGTCATTATGAGAGATCCCCTGTCCAAAACAATAGTGGGTATCGAGCCTTCCGGTATCAGAAAGTTTTTTGATGTGGTAAGCGAGATGCCGGATGCCATTTCCCTTGGAGTGGGCGAGCCGGATTT
>JAEEGL011669558.1_pt1 | contig 20910 bp, 17 predicted proteins | sample 9134231 | NCBI WGS metagenome assembly JAEEGL01 (sample SAMN16246548, study PRJNA631951) | gut metagenome | biome: gut microbiome; feature: rumen; material: fiber-attached | host: Bos | place: Iran: Karaj | collected 2018-10
CAGTCACCGAAAAATCTGCCATGGATAAATGGCAAAAATGTCAAAAATAGCGTGAATTGTGGACTGACCTATGATAGAATAAAGGCTATCGAGGGCAGTCCTTTGTTTTTGAAAGGAGTGTCAGAATGTCAAATAAGAGAAGCGATCGGTTCAATGAACGGAAGCCGGGGTACGGAGCTGAGATTTGTACCCCCATCGTACCCCCATTTTTTCAAAAATATACGATTTTATGAGCTGCCATGAGACGATGCGTGATTTTAGAGAAGTGCTGAAAAGCCTAGTAAAATAAGGCTTTGAGAGCATATGAGAGGATATGCGAAACTATGATAAAAGTGCTATTTATTTGCCACGGCAAGATACGAACACAAGATTAAGAATGCAGTAAAATCAATGGTTTAAGGCATGTTAGTGAGGTCGCGTACCCCCGTTGTGCCCCCATGATACCCCCATGTTTGTATGTCAAATTTGAAAGGACTTTCCGAGAAGAAAAAGAAGAGCGTTCGCGGCTGCGAAGGCTCTTCTTCATTGCGGTGAGATTTACCCCTAAAAAGAATTATGTTTTGGATCATTCTTGGTGAAATGTCTTTTCAATTGCGACAGGATTGCAAATATGTTAAACTAATTATGAAATGATTCAAATGCGAAACAAGCTGTTTCGCATTTAGAAGCATTCAATTTTACGCATCAAGTTGATGCGTAAAATTGAATGGCTTATAGTGGAGTAATCCGCGCCGAAATCCCTCTCAAACGAATTTGGATGCTAAGTGATGACGGAGAATAAGGCTTTTCCTTGCAGACATTAGTTGATGGGAATATACTATAGGTATACTGGAATTCCATTTTGCTTGTTCCGATAATCGAAGATTATGAGGAGGGGCGAAGATGAGGCAAAAAAGAATAATTGCATACTTTATGCTTGCTGTGGCGATTCTCGTCGCGGCATGCGCATCGAAAGATGATCAACCAGAGAGTAAGACGGAATCGGAGACTGTCATCACAAGCGAGAATGCGCCGAGCAGTGATTCGGGTGGGGAAAAAAGCGTGGAACCTGCGGAACAAAACGTTGAATTCAAGGCGATTTACGTTCGCACGAACGGATATCATGACGGAGAAAAATACCCGAGGGCAAGCTGGATCACCACGCCTGATGAAATTCAAAAGTATTATGAAGCGAATAAGGGCAAGTATTACCTGGAAAGCATAGGGCACCCTTATTCCGATCAAACGGTCGGCGGGTTTACGGAAGCCGTCAAGGATTATGACGAAGCGTTCTTTCGTGATTATGACCTGATCTTCGTGGTTTTGGAAGAGGGAAGCGGATCCATAAGACATGAAGTTACCGCAGTTAAGGCATTGCGCCAGAATGATGGCAGACAATCCCTGCAGACAGAAATAACGAGACTCATTCCGGAAGTGGGAACCGATGACATGGCCGAGTGGCACGTCATCCTAGAGATTCCCAAGGAGTTTGGAAAGGGCGCTTACGATCTGGAAGAGCCTATCATGAAAGACAAAAACACATGGGATCCAACAGCGACGGAAGTTGAGATTCCGACGGCTGACACCGCATCGGTTGTCGGACCTTACGGGCAGATTTCAGTTTACATACCGGCGAGTTGGACGGCCGAGGCTATCCCCGTGGGTTCCGAGGTGCTTGCCAATGGCTTGTACGGACTTGCCTTATGGCCAAGGAACGCAAGCGATGGACAGATTCAGATCATCTATACTGACATGTTTGGCGTGTGCGGAACGGGACTGGCAACCGAAGAACGCAAACTGGCAGGTGACGTGGCGGGCATTGGTACTTATGACAATCACGATCATTGGGACTTCATTACGTTTGGAAGCGGAAAGGCGAACTTGGTTGCAATGCATACGGACTGCTCTTCCTGGACGGACAATGACTGGAATGATACAATGGACATTCTTGACACGATGAAGTTTGATGAGACCGTCAGGGAAGGCGGCGTCGGACAGTACGTTCCCGAATCCGAGAATGATGAAATTGCCGTGATCATGGAAGTAACGAACGTAACGGCCACTGGCCTTACGGTTCATTTCAGGCAATTCGACGAAAGGGAGACTGGCACGCTCATATATGGCGAGCAATACTGGCTGGAGCGCCGGGAAGGTGACGATTGGATCCAAGTTCCAACGATCATAGATGCATACGCCTTCAATGACATTGGCTACATTATTCCGAAAACCAGTGAGTCTGCCTTGGAAACGGAATGGGAGTGGCTGTACGGGAAGCTTAGCTCAGGAACTTACAGAATTACAAAAACGGTAGATCAACACAAGAATTATGGTGACGGAGTATACGCTACGTATCAGCTGACGGCGCAGTTTGTCATTGGATGAGAGTAAAGGCGATATGACAACATGAACATATAGATTTTCGGCACTAAGAAGTGCAAGGAATTGATTTGGGTGAGATCGATCCTGAAAAGAAATGACGGAGGGAATTTATGGGAGAGCGGTATGAGCCTCCGTTTACGATGACGGGGGAGATCACAAACCTTATTGTAGAAATAGGTGAACTGGTCGGCGCAATCACAACGCATGAGGTAATGAACCCTAATCCTGTTTTGCGCCGGGAAAGCCGAATCAAGACGATACATTCTTCGCTTGCGATTGAGCATAATACATTGTCATTGGATCAGGTTACTGACGTCATAGACGGTAAACGCGTTTTGGGACCACCGCAGGACATCCATGAGGTGAAGAACGCATATGAAGCGTATGAGAGAGCGGCCTCGTTGGATCCATATAATTTGAAGAACCTTCTAATTGCTCATCGCATCATGATGAATGGCCTCGTTAAGGAAGCCGGGAGCTTCCGCAGCGGCAATGTAGGAGTTTATGCGGGGGATCAGCTGATTCATGCCGGGACGCCTGCAAATTACGTGCCAGAGCTCATGGAACAATTATTCTCATGGCTGAAGGAATCAAAGTACCATCCGTTGGTGAAATCCTGTGTTTTTCACTATGAGTTTGAATACATTCACCCGTTCCAGGATGGGAATGGGCGCACGGGCAGATTATGGCAGTCGCTCATCCTTCAAAAATGGAAGGATATATTTGCGTGGCTTCCGGTGGAAACACTGGTGTTCGAGAACCAGGAGAAGTATTATAAAGCATTACAGAGCGCCAATAATGCCGGTGAATCAACGGCATTCATTGAGTTTATGCTCGGCATGATCAGAGACGCGTTAAATGAAATTAGTATGACACAGAACAAGACGAATGTCGTAAAAAACGTCGTAATAAATGTCGTAACAAATGAAGAGAAAATTCTTTCTCTTTTGCGTCAGGACGGTAAGCTTTCCGCGGATATGTTGGCAAAATCTATCGGAATCACGCAAAGACAGGCGCAGCGTATCTTGTCAAAATTGAAAGAAGATGGCAAATTAATACGACATGGGGCCAATAAAAACGGTTATTGGGAAGTAATCGAGTAAAAAAGATTGATAATAAATGACTGCAGTATGTCATGGGACATTCTGATATCGGTATAACTCTCAATACTTATACGCATTTGGGATTTGATGATGCAAAGGAAGAAATGAATCGGATCTCGGAGTCAAGAGCTACCAATATGGAGTCTAATCCTATTAGGAGCTTTAAAAACTATAAGGTGCAGTCATCGAATGAATAATGCTTCAAAAAGGTCGAGAGGCAAGTGGGTTCCATTTGCATCCCGATTTACATCTTTTGAAGGGAAAGTTATGGCAAAATAAGTCGGGGCCATGCCAAAATAAAAATTGGCAAAACACCAATAAATACGGGGTTTTTAGAGATGATTAAGGTTTTGTTTATTTGCCATGGCAGAATGCGTATTTTTCTCTAAAGATGCAGTGAAATCAAGGCTTCCGGGGCGCGAGGAAAGGGTTTGTACCCCCATCGTACCCCCTTTTGGGAATTGTAGTATCTGTTAACCGGACTGTCCTCGATAAAATATTAAGGCAACCATCGCAAAATTATGTGCGATGGTTGCCTTTCTCCTTTTTGTGATTTATCTCGGAAATTCATAATTGTGTTAGCGAATCAAAAACTTACTTGCTTCTTCTTTGGACAAATCCGGAACTTTTTTTCCTTGGCTTCTGGCATAATTAACCATCGCGCGTAAATTATATTTCGTCTTTGGCATCGTTGCATAGGGGTTAGGCGTATCGTTATACCCTTGAGGCAGCTTTTCGCCTTGCATGAATAAAGGTATTCTAATTCCATTCATACTGATATACCTCCTTGATTTTTAATGCTGAGTCTTCAGGTATCCAAAAATGATATTTGTGTAGCATGCCTATGTATTCTCCATTGAATGTGCGGATGTAATGCTCTAACAATTCTTCGTTAGCTGCAAATCCGTAGATGGCTCCTCCGTGTCCCCACTGTATGGATTTATCCACGGCTATTGCAAAAAGATGTCCACCGACACCACTATATTTTTGCTTTCCGAAATCGTGTTTATTGTTGTGTGGAGCGGTACATGCCCAGTGCATATATACGGCATCTGCATCTTTGTCATCGCGAAGACCGATCAAACCTTGAATTTCATTGGTGTCCTGAATGACTAATGCGTAGACTTCAACTTCTTTTGGGATACGGTTCCAATTGATATGCCATCCGTTTTTCTCGGTGAAATTCTTCAGATAGGAACGACTTTCCACCTTAAAAACTGCGGTATTCTTTATTTCATTTGTCTCGTTGTCTTTTAAACAAGGGACTAAATCGTCAATCCATACACTTAACAATCCAATGTTTTCGCTGCTCAATTACATCATCTCCTTGTATTTATATTATACACTGAAAACGGGAAAAAATCCATTAGTTTTTGGATGCTGTTTCAACAAATTATTGCCATCAGACGGCATGCGGAAATCGGGCCTAATAAGGGGATTGTTTTGTGGCGTGGAGGCCGGGAGACTATACTGAACGGCCAGGCTTGATGATTTAAATTGGTGGTGAGTTGTTGGATGTGATGATGGTTAATGGAAGAACACTGTGTTAGCATCGGGCTGAAATAGCCAAATGGCGATTCCTACCCGGAGCTAACAGCTACTGGTAATCTTGTCGAAATAGAGAAAATATGGTAAAATAATTAGGGTTCTAGAACCTCATTTGGGTCAGGTTTTCCATGACAGGTAAATTCATTGGGACGAGGGGCGAGACGGAGTACATGTCATTTCCGAGAATTGTTACATGGGGTGATGAAAATGTAAAGTGCCGTACACCACGGGAGGAATATTAAGTGATAGAAAAGTACACTAGCCTTTGGCATAAAGAAAATGGTATGAGTGGAATAGGTGAATTAATAATTGATGGCAATAGTACTGAATTTAATAGCAGATTTGGAGAGAAATCTTTTTCATCCACCTATGTTGGCTTATATGGACAGAGAGCTTTTAAGGTTTTTACTGAAGGTGCCACTTATCCAAATAATAAAAACAGTATAGATTTTCCTGAGTCTCACCGAGTAGCATATGTATTAATGAAGAATAATGGTTGTATAAGCAATTGGAACATGAACGGAATAAAAGGAGTGACATTTGAAATACCAGAATTGATTTGGTGGCTAGGATTTAAGACGGTTTCTCTTATATCAATTCAAGAGAATTTGCAATGTGCGGTTGAATTAAGAGTTCCTGAGATTCTTTTGAAAGACCAGAATCCTAGAACGGCAATTATTACAGTGAATGAATCTATGTCGGTTACTACATGGGCAGATGATAGCTCAGCTGTTACAATAAAAAATATTCCTACGATAACAATGGCATATGAGAGCGCTAAAGACATTCATTCAATTATATCTGATATTGAATGTGTCATGCAGTTTTTTGGCCTATTAATTGGCAGCATTAGCTATGCAAAAAATATTCAATTGTTCTTAGAAGGCAACAATGATCCTATGTGGTTATTATTAAATCATGATTTTTCTTATAATGCCAAACTTAAGTATCATATATTTAATGGACCTTCTACATACTATTATGTACTAAAAGACAAGCTCAGTAATTATTATGATTCGTGGAGACAATTCTATTGCGATAATACCTTCACATTACTCAGACAAGTTTATTTTTCTGTTAATAGCAAAAGAATTATTAGTATTGAAGAGGCGTTTTTGGAATTCATGAGATTTCTTGATGGGTATCATGCTCGCATTTCAGGAGACGAGGAGAAAAATCAGATAATCAAGGAAACAAATAATGAAGCAACAAAAAAGATAAAAGAATTGCTTTTCTGTGATGAAGGAATAGCGGCTATAGAAACGATAATGAAAAAAGTCGATTCGAATTGGAAATGCAGTTCTAAAAGAAAGCAGGAGGTTGCTAAATGGATTGCTGCTGGTTATTTGGGCCAAACTTCACTTACTTACCGTTTGCATGAATTAGACAAAGATTATTTTGAAATAATTGAAAATAATGCATTAGAAATTGAAAGGAATTCTTATTGGTTTACACAACATAAGACGGAAACAGATAGTGATATTATTGAAAAGTATTTTTCTGATTTGGCTGATACAAGGAATTTTTACTCACATTATAAACTTGATACTAAAGGGTTGTTAGAGACTCAGCAATTGTATCCGACTGTTAATGTATTAAAAGCTCTTATTTGGTCTATTTTACTTAATCACATGGGGATGGATAAAGATCTTATTAGACAGATAATTCAATACGACAACGAATTGTATGAGCAAACAAAATTCCTAATAAAAGAGGGTGAAAAAAGATTTGAACATCCGTGAATTATGTAAGTACATTAGTGGAAGAGATACGAGTCTGTAGATGAATTGCATGCTGCGATTTGTCAAATAGCAGAATGAAAACATGTAAGACAATTTGAGGATTTATATGGAATTAACAGCTGAAATACGAAACTATCAAGTAAAATCTCCTTTGCCGCCTGAGAAGATTAAAATTTCAAGAGAGTATGAAGTTATGGCAATTTTAAAGTATTCGTTTTCGGTACGATTCGCGGGTTTGCGTAAGGCTGAGGCTCCTGATTTACAGGATGCAAAACGAAATTTGGGAATCGAAGTGACCTCGGCACTCTCGCCGCGCGATGAGCAGATTACTGGTGAGAGCATTAAGTATTGGAAAGTGTTATTAATCCTGGGGGAAGGACCAATACTGCTTTTTCTTGTGATGACAAATGGCCGAACCATGATGGATGTTTTGAATATGTCTCCAATCCTGATTTGTCAAGATATCCGGAGCAGAACTTTATAGTCCAGATAAAAGGGACGCATAATTATGGCGAAAAAGATGGTGTAATAACATACTGCCTTCAAAGTCTGTCTTTTCCTGCGTTTATAACAAATGATGTAACGGCGGATCTGGGAATCTTATTTGTTATCTTAGATCCTGATGTTAGGAATAATCAGCGCATATATTGGAAACATAGGTCAAAAGTTTTTCTAAATGAAATCGATTTTTCAAAAGACAGTAAAACAATATACTTTTATCCGGAGGATGAAATAAAGAATACGGATGAAAGCATGGATGTATTATGCGAAAAGCTAAATCAAATCATAGATGCACATGTATTTTTAAACAAATTGGATCCGGGTGATGTGGAAAAAGAAGAGGCATTAAGGATTATGGAACTTATGATTTTTTCAGACAAAGTCCGTTTTATGGGACTATGATTTTGATACTATGATAATGTCTCAAATTGTATGAATGTGAGTTGAAAGGAGGTCCTGAAGATGGCTAATAGAAATGCATCAGCATCCGCTTTTGGATGGGATTTTCAGGCCAACTCCGCAATTCTTCTTATGCTGGAGAACATAAAAGATGCTAAACGTGTTCGAGTTGAAGGCGCAGATGAAGATATAGAAATTACTCTTCAAAATCAGTCGAAGGTTTATGCGCAAGCAAAGGCGGTTGAAAAACCTGATGATACTTCGAATGTTATTGCAAAGCTTACAAAAGCATTGGAAACATTGAGTGATGCGGCAAAAAATGGTGACGGAAATTTATTTACGTATGTGACCAATTCTGCGAATCCTTTTAATAATCAACGAACACTGAGTTATTTTACAGGAAGAACACATCTATACTTTGATGAATTGCCGGATGTCGCTCAAAAGAAAATCAAAGAAATTGTAAAGAGCAATGGATTTTCCGAACTTGATCTTCAGAAATTTGATATTCGTGTAATCCCCTTTTATGGAAACGATTTGAAAAATCGTTATAAGGAAATACAAGCATGTATTAATGAGTTTCTTGCTGATGTGCACGTGGATGTACCGGGGATAAACTCGGAAATAATGGAAATCTGGCAGAGAGATCTTTTCCAAAATGCTACATTAAGTGATACAAGCATTTCTGTATCGAAAGAAAGGATGATTTGGCCTCTTATTGTGCTTGTCGTGGATAAGGCAGCGGCAAGTGAGTATAAAAAGGATTTTGATGATGAAGAGATTGGAGAAATCGAACGAAAGTATCGAATGATTATCAATCAAAACACGATGAGATATGAAATAATATCTCGAGTGCTCTCTGATTTTAGAAAATCTAAAAAAACACAGAAACAGTATGTTGCTGATTCCTGGGGTGAATACTTGGATATCGTGAATATGATAGATGCCGATGATGATATAAAAGAGTCTTTGGTTAAGATTATTCTTTATCGAATACTTACCCAGAGAGAGTATATTCGAGATATAAAGAGAGGTGTTAATTTGTGAAAATAATAGAGTTCACCTTGAAAGAGGGCTTTTTTAAGAAAACTGTGCATTTTTCTGATGCGGTTAATATTATATTCAGTCATAAGAATTCTGCGGGAAAGACAACATTTTTAAGATCTATTTTTTATGCTCTTGGTTATCCTGTTCCGAGTACAAAGGGAATGAAGTTTGATGGAATGGAATTCTGGATGACAATTGAGAACAACGGTACATTGTACAAGATATATCGTCATAATTCATTTCTATCAATAGATGATGGAAGTAGCCAGGTGGATTATTCATTACCGACTGATTGGTATGAGATTCATGCAAAACTGACAGGTTGTAATAACAAAGATATACTGGATAACATTTTGGGGGCATGTTATATGGATCAGGAAAAGGGATGGACATTACTAAACAGAGGAAAGGTCATTGGAAATATTCCTTTCAATATTGAAGCTCTTGTCAGAGGACTTGGTGGTAAGAAGTGCGCAGACGAATTGCTCCAGTTGGAAGCGGTCAAGCGGCAGATTAAGAAATATGAGTATATGCATTCTGTTGCGGAATACCAGGAAGCAATACATGAAGTCGGTGAAGATATAGAGTATGATGCTCCGGATGAGGTGATAGATCGTCAAATTGAAGTTCTAAAAGTAGAAAAAGAACCTATAACAGACGAACTGAAACAGATAAAAAGTATCCTGCGCAAGAATAAACTGTTAGTGGACTATATAGCTGATATGAAATTGACTGTTCAAACACCCGCAGGAGACGAGATACCCGTTACACAAGATACTTTGGTAGGATTCATTGATAATATAGAGCTTTTGACTGCACGAAGAGAAATGTTGGCAGCAAATCTTGAAGAGATAAATAGAAGAATAGCATCTTTAGAAAAGAAAAAAGTAAAAGAAGAGCGTCTTTTCAATGTTCAAACAGCTATAGAGGCATTTGATTCAGATATCAAAAAAATAAGTGTAGACGCTATTGCAACACAAAGAATAATTGATCAGTTAAAGAGAGAAAAACAAAATCTTCAAGAACAAATACGTGAAATGACAAAAAAGGATAACAGTGTGGTGATAGAACTCCATAACTGTATTAGTGCGTATGCAAAAGAACTTGAAGTCGACGAAACATATGTTGAGGCGAATAAGGATTATATTTTTACCAATGATTTGAAATCGCTGTCAGGAACAATACTTCATAAGGTTGTGTTCTCTTTCAAAATGGCTTATATAAGGCTAATTAAAGAAAAGACTGGGATTATTCTTCCTATAGTTCTGGATTCTCCGACAGGAAGAGAGGTTGAACACGGTACAGTTGAAAAGATGTTACAGATAATCCAGAGAGACTATCCGGAACATCAGATTGTTGTGGCGTCTATTTATGACTATGAGTTGAAGAATAAAAAGATCATAGAGTTTAAGGATAGATTGTTTAGTCCTACGGATATTATGAAGATAGATATGTGATGGGAACTTTTAAAGAAAGGAAGTGCTGCTTATGCTGCCTGAAGAACGAGCACGAGAAAAAATCGATAAGCAGCTTATAAATGCTGGCTGGGACATTGTTTCGCGAAATGAGTATGTCCCGAAGTCCACATCGGCTGTGAAAGAAGCTTTGATGCAGGGAAACACGGAGAGTGATTACCTGCTATTTGTCGATGATAAGGCAATAGCTGTTGTCGAGGCAAAACGTGAGGAGAATCCTCTGGGACCGGAGGTCGAAAAGCAGGCTGAGGATTATGCAAGAGGTCCGCAGAACTGGTATGGCTTGTGGTATCAGGGTCTGATTCCGCTTGTCTATATGGCGAATGGGAAGAAGATTTACTTCAAGAATATGCTGACGGATCCGGATGGGGATTACGTGGAACTATCGGAGATGCATTCTCCGAAGAAGATGCTTTCCCTCATCAACCGGGTGTCGGAATACGGAGCTCTTCCGAGATTGGAAAGAAGAGGGCTTCGTGATTGCCAGTATAATGCTGAGATCGAGCTGGAGAAGTCCAGGAAGGACGGCAAAAAGAAAAATCTTGCGATTCTTGCTACTGGCAGCGGCAAGACCTACCTGGCTTGTCTGGCAAGCTATCGTATGCTGAATTATACGCCGACGAAGAGGATCCTGTTCCTGGTAGACAGGAATAACCTTGCAAGGCAGACAGAGGCGGAATTCAGCCAGTTTGACCGGACCGAGGGGCAGCAGGAAATGAGCTCCCTTTATGAAATAAAGCGTCTGAAGAAGGAAAGCGATATAAAGGCAGATATTGTCATTTCCACCATTCAGAAGCTGTTTGCGGTGCTTACCGGTCAGAAACTGTCAGAGGATAGCGAAGACGCAGAAGATGAGAAGACTACGACCGATGAAGAAAAGGAAACAAAGGAAGTTATCACTCTAGGCGATAATCTGAAGCTTCCACCGGATCACTTCCAACTGATTATAGTGGACGAATGTCACAGGTCAATCTATGGGAAGTGGAAAGCAGTGCTGGATTATTTTTCCGGAGCGAAGGTGCTTGGACTTACCGCAACACCTACACCGGAAGCATATGCGTATTTCGATAATAACATCATTGAGGAATATACCTATGATGAATCCGTTGTTGATGGCGTAAATGTTCCGTCACGTGTATATCGTATTGCTACAGAGATTACGGAGCACGGAGGTGTTATCAAGTCGGGTACCAAGATTACGGAGACTGTACGCAAGAGCGGCCAGACGACTGCTTATGTTGCACCGCAGCGGGTAGATTACGACAATATGCAGCTTGACCGGTCAGTGGTCAACAGGGATCAGATCCGGAAAGTGCTGCTTGCTTATAAAAAGGCTATTTATGAGGAATTGTATCCAGAGCGTGAGAAAAGCTGGACTTATGTTCCGAAGACTCTGATTTTTGCAAAGGATGATAACCACGCCTCTGAGATCGTAGAGGGCGTGAAGGATGTGTTCAAGGATGAATTTGAAGATCATGAGTGCCCGGAGCATTTCGTGCAGAAGATCACCTATTCATCCGGGGATTCCAATGGGTTGATTCGTGATCTGCGAACAGAGAAGGATTTCAGAATCGCGGTCACAGTAACGCTGGTAGCAACTGGTACCGATGTAAAGCCTCTGGAAGTAGTGCTTTTTATGAAAGATGTCCGTTCGGATGTTCTTTATACACAGATGAAGGGGCGTGGTTGCCGTGTGATCAGCGATGATAAGCTTCGTGAGGTCACGCCGAATGCCAATACCAAGGAATGCTATTACATCGTTGATGGAGTAGGCGTAACAGAGCACGAGAAGATTATTCCGCATCCGGTTGTAAATCCGGGCCCGGGAAAGAAGATTCTTTCTCTGGAACATTTGCTAGAGCATTTGGCTCATAACGAAGTAAGTGATGAGAACCTGTGGCTGCTTAGAGATTACTGTTCGACTATCAATCGGCGGTATGAAGATAATGCTCTGTTCGGCAGGCATTTGGATTATTTCATCACAACCTATGGCTTTGCTCCAAGGACCATTGCAGGAAATATCCAGCAGGCGACCGATGACGGCCTTCTGCTTGAATTTGAATATATTGATCCGTCACACGATAATACCAGGCGCATGGCTCTGATCTACAGTTTGATCAGCAATATCGCAGCCAGGAATAAACTTCTGGAGATGCAGCGCGGCTATATCGTAAATACGGAAGAAGATCCGGATGAAATCATTTATGCTGGATTCTCCAAAGAGACGGCAAAGAGCTTCATTGAGAACTTTGAGAAATATCTGGATGATAATAAGGACAGCATAGAGGCGCTGAGGATTATATACAATTCCGAGGATACCGTCATTACGCATTCTATGTTGAGTGAGCTTCGGGACAGGCTTCTGTCTGAAAGCAGGCAGTATGGCGTATATCAGATCTGGAAGAATTATAAGGTATTGGATACCGAAGGGAATGTGGATGAGCTGGATGTGAAGACAAATGTTAATGCTTTGACCAACCTGATCCAGATTGTCCGGTATGCATATAAGAAGAACCAGAAGCTCACAAGCCTGATCAATGGATATGCAAAGCGTTTTGCTCTGTACTGTGGACAGCAACAACGTGTACTGACAGAAGATCAAGTTGAAATCATGAAACAGGTTGCAGAGTTTATCATCAATGACGGTGCAATCTCTGTAAAGGAACTGAACGAAATCGATACGGATCTTTGGAGAAAAGGCGTAACGAGTTTTGGAGGCAAAGTGCTTGCGGAAGAAATTCAGGCTTTATCAAGATTTTTATTGAAGGTGGCATAATATGGCAAATCAGAAAACAGAAGGTGCATTACTGAATAAAGTATGGAATATCGCAAATGTTCTTGCGGCAGCAGGTGTAGGATTCACGGACTATATTACACAGCTGACTTATATTCTATTCTTGAAGATGGATGACGAGAAGGAAGAACTGGGTCTGGGAAGTTCTATTCCGGAAGGATACAAATGGGCTGATCTTATCAAGCTCAATGGAACAGATTTGGTGGATAAGTATGAGGAAATCCTGGAAGAGCTTTCAAAAGATGAAGGCTTGATTGGAACCATCTTCACCAAGGCGACAAATAAGATCGATCGTCCGGTCATGCTGAAAAAAGTCATCGACATGGTATCAGAGGAAAACTGGTACATGATGGAGGGTGACTTCAAGGGTGCTATCTATGAAGGAATCCTTGAAAAGAACGGACAGGATAAGAAGAGCGGTGCCGGTCAGTATTTCACGCCGAGAGCGCTGATCAGTGCGATTGTGGATGTGATCGATCCGAAGATCACGGAGACTGTTGCGGATCCATGCTGTGGAACTGGTGGATTTCTGCTTGCTGCATATGAACACATGCGTAAACAGAGCAAGGATGTAGAGAAGCAGAAGTTCCTGAAGAATAATGCTCTTTACGGAGCTGATAATACATCTCTGGTTGTAACGCTGGCTTCCATGAATCTGTATTTGCATGATATTGGCGTGAATAAGAGCCCGATTGCATATAAGGATTCTCTGATTGAGACAACGGATGATCTGTACCAGGTGGTTATGACCAATCCGCCATTTGGAACTCGTCCGCAGGGGAGTGTGGAGGTATCCGCTAACAGACCAGAATTCGTCAAAACTACAGATAATCAGGTAAATTTCCTTCAACACATTATGTCTATCATAAAGACTGGTGGAAGAGTTGCTGTAGTTTTGCCGGACAGCGTACTGACTGATGGTGGTTCCACTGCGAAAGTTAGAGAAAAACTGATGAAGGATTATAACCTTCATACGATTCTCCGTCTTCCCACCGGAATTTTTTACGCCAATGGTGTTAAGACGAATGTTCTCTTTTTTGAGAAGGGTGAGCCGACAAAAGATATCTGGGTATACGATTACCGCACAGGCGTTAAGCATACGATGGCAACAAAGCCGATGACAAGAGATCATCTGCAGGAGTTTGTTGATTGTTATTGTTCTGGACATATTCCGGATCGTAGTGAGACTTATAATGCAGAAACTAATCCGAACGGAAGATGGCGTAGATTTATGGAAGCAGATGTTAAATCTCGTGAAGATTTAAATTTCAAATGGATCGATTTTACGGAGGAAGATGACCGCTCTGTAGTTGAAATTCTTGATGAGATGCAGGAAGAATCAGATGGCATCAGTGCGGCTGTTGCTCAACTGAAAGAATTACTGGGAGGGATTGAACTTTGATTGATACAGAAAAGTTACGTGGTAGAATCCTGTCCCTAGCCATGAGAGGAGAATTGTCTGAGAGGAATCTTCAGGATGGATTAGCGGCTGAATTGTATTCAAATATTTTAGAGACAAAAGCAGAGTTGGTAAAATCGGGAAGGATCCGAAAAGATAAACAATATGATGCAATAGAAGCGGGAAATATTCCGTATAGTATTCCTGATAATTGGTGTTGGGTTAGATTTGGCAAGCTAATAAACCTGCAATCAGGACAGGATTTAAAGCCAAGTGAATATAATGATAAACGATCGGGAATCCCTTATATCACAGGGGCAAGCAATTATGAAAGCGACGGATCTATCATAATCAACAGGTGGACGGATAATCCCAAAGCTTACGCATATGAAGATGATATTCTTCTGAGCTGTAAGGGAACTGTAGGTAAACTTACAATTCTGCGCGAAAAAGAAGTCCATATTGCAAGACAGATCATGGGGATAAGAACATATGATGTTGATGTTACATTTATGTTTTATTATCTGCAATCGATGATATATGGGATAAAAGAAGCACAGAAGGGATTAATTCCAGGAATAGAACGAAATGATGTGCTTGATCTCCTTTGCCCACTGCCCCCAGTACCGGAACAAGTAAGGATTGTAGAAAAAATTGAAGCACTCTTTTGTGAACTTAATAAGATTGAAGTTTTACAGAACCAATATGCTTCCAATCAGAAAGCTCTGAAGAGTAAGTTGATTGATGTCGCTATCCAAGGAAAACTGACAGAACAGTTGCCGGAGGATGGAATTGCAGAGGAATTATATCAGCAGATTCTAGGGGAGAAGAAAAAGCTAGAAAAGGAAGGAAAGATAAAGAAAGAAAAAAAGACACCTGCGATAAATGAAGATGAATTACCGTTTGAAATTCCATTAACTTGGAAATGGGTTAGACTATCTGAAATTGGATTGCTACAGACAGGGACAACGCCTTCTAAGTCAAATCCCAATTATTTTGGCGATTATATTCCTTTCTTGTCGCCAGGAGAAATACAAGACAATGTTATTACGAGATATGATAAACAAGGATTAAGCGAATCCGGTGCGGCTGTTGCGCGGGTTGTCGAAAAGGACTCGATTCTTCAGGTTTGCATAGGTGGATCTATTGGGAAGACCGCTATTAATGACAGGGCTATTACATTTAATCAGCAGATCAATTCTGTTACGCCCTACATAATAAATCACGAATATATTTTTTATTGTTTGACCAGTAATTATTTTATATCAAGAATTACTATGGCATCAGTCGGAGCTGCGACACCAATTATAAATAAAACTAATTGGGGAAATCTTGTAATTCCGTTGGCGCCGTTGGCTGAACAAGATAGGATTGTTGAGAAGCTGAATGGTTTATTTGCTAATTTATCGGAGTAACGTTATGAAAACAGTAGCATTACGATTTTCAAATAAATTTGCTCCGGACTGCGGAACAATAGAGGCTCATAATGAGATGGTCCGAGAGAAAGGATATGTCTGGTATGGTAAGTTGGGCAACAAAATTGCTGCCAGTGTATTCGGTGAAATCCTTGGAAATGATGAACCAAGAATCCTTTTAATACACAGCGGAGCAACGAACAGGTACTGGGCTTATGTTGACAAGATCCAACACGACATTCCGGAGAGAGATGATATCCCGGAATATTACAGGGATGAGGCGGATAAGTTCAAGACCTGGTTTCGGGTGATCAAATTCGAAGATGCTCCGCGGGATATCATGTCGAAGTGCACTGTGGCCTCATCAGGACAAGAATTGGGGATAGCATCGAAACACAGCATGAGTCCATATTTCAAAATAATTGCGCCGGATCCCGGTGACAAAAGATAGTAACACAGGAGGTGCGCTATGAGTGAAACAAATCAATTTGACTGGGTGGATTTTTACAAGGAATTATCCGGCAGATTATTACAGTACAAACCGTATATGCGTCAGGACGCTGGACCTAAGCGGTGATTTCCAATCTATAAAAAAGCAGCTGGATGAGATAGCGGAGAAGTATGTATTACCTATTTGTTAATGATGAATCACGAAAGTAAATGATAAACTGAAAGAGAAGGTGTAACTATTGAGCAATGTCAATATTATTCAGAATAAAATACTAGAATTGAGTGGTGGTGCCTTCGAAGGACTTTTTGATGCATATGTTTTTAAAAAATTTGGATTTAATAATATACAAACGCTAGGAGTTCAAACAGGAACAGATAAGACAACAAAAGGGACTCCTGATTCGTATGCCCTGACGGAGGGAAAAAAGTATATATTGATAACATGTGGAAGTGTAACGGATGATGCTCCAAAGAAAATAAGGGATGATATACTGTCATGTTTCAATAAAGCTAAATTGGCTCTTGATAAAGATAGAATCCAGAAAATCATTTGTGGTCATATTTCGTCGAATATACATATTGAGCAATTTGAAGACATGCGTTCCATGTTAGGCGATATAGAAGTAGAATTGATTGGAATTGATACGATATCGCATGATTTGGCTTATAAATATCCTAGCCTTGCTAAAGAACATTTAAATGTTTCGGTTGATACCCATCAAATATTTGCTATAGAAGATTTTGTATTAAATTGTGATAATTCAAAGATTAATGCACCAATTGACTGTGCTTTTTTTTATAGAGAAAATGAATTGGCGGAGATTGCTGAATCAATAAAATCTAATGAGATAACCATTGTTATAGGAGCTTCTGGCGTTGGAAAAACGCGAGTGGTACTGGAGGCATGTCGAAAATGTGAGATGGAAGGTTGGAAGGTTTTTGCGTTAAAAGTAACGGAAATCTTTTGTATGATGATATTAGATACTATGTGGATCAAGAAGGTGAGTATCTTCTTTTTTTTGATGATGCCAATCAGATAACTGGAATTGAAGGCGTTTTGGATTATCTTTTATCTTTATCGGGAAAATACAAGGTAAGAATAATATTTACAGTTAGGGATTATGCAAGAAAGCATGTGACGGAAGTTACGGTCAAGCGCGTGAAGCCAAAATTGATCAAAATTAATGAATTTAAGGACGAAGAAATAAAAAATATATTGAAGAACAATCTAAACATTTATGACCACATAAGTCTTAAAAGAATCGCTGATATTGCATGTGGGAATGTACGCGTTGCTATGCTTGCTGGTTTAAAACTTATAAATGATGGGTTGACATCAATAAAAAATGCTACGGATGTTTTCGCAAATTATTATGGTAGTATTCTTTCAGAGACGGCTTTGGTTAAGGAAGATGTTGTATTTCTTTGTGTGATTTCATTATCGGGACCAGTTAGGATAAGAGATAATGTGTTTTACCACAAACTGATGGACAAATACCTCCCCGATTTGAATTTAGAATCTACGCTTCAGAAACTTTATGAATTAGAATTAATTGATTGGTTTAAGGATGAGATAGTAAGCATCTCGGATCAAAGCTTTGGAGACTATATTTTATATTATGTGTTTTATGAGAATAAATGGTTCTCTTTGCAAGATTTGATTCTTTGGGGCTTCCCTAAATTCCGAGATAAGGTTTTGTATGTGATAAATACTTTAATAAAAAAGTTTTTGGCAGATGACATGAGATCATTCGTTGAAGGACAAATAAATGAAGCTTGGAATAGTGCCCCTTCAATCTATGAGAATTCTTATTTGGAATCGTTTTATCAAGTGAATCCAATAAAATCGCTATTGATTATCAAGGGTATTGTTGATAATGAAGAATGCAAAGAGTTTTCCCTTACAATAAGAGAAATTGAGGAACGAAAAAAACATAATTCGATAAAGACCCCAGTTATTGAGATACTGTCAGGATATAAGTATTTAGATTGTTTTGAGGACTCAATCGAGCTACTTTTAGTTTATTTTCATAAACGAATGGATTTATTCATGGATTTTTATCATGCTATTATTACCAACATTATGTATGATAAGAATTCATATTATTGCGGGTATTCAAAAGAAGCGTTGCTGTTGTCAAAACTGTGGCGTGAGTGTGAAGATGGAAACAATTATGCTTTTTCATTGTTATATATTTATGTCGCAGAATATGCTTTGAAAACGGAGTTTCGCTATTTCGAAGAAGGAAGAAAACATAGAGATGTGACTTTTTGCAAATCTGCTATAGTTCTAACGGATGAAATGAAACAAATTCGTTCTGAAATTTGGAATTCATTATTTGTTTTGCGGAAAGATAATAGATACAAAGATAAGATTAACGAGCTGCTTACCAAAAGACATGTTAATGGCTTATATGAGGATATGACAAAAGAGTTTGTCAAATTTGATTTTGATAATATCTATCCATTTATTATGGGTGACATTGATTTTGTAAGTGCGAAAGTAATAGGAATGTATAAGAAAGATGCATCATCTCTTGAAATGGATGTAGACGAGAGAATGCTTAGGGCGGACGAAAATGAGTATTACAGAATATACAGTTTGTTAACAAGGAGGCGTGTAATTGGAAGGACTCATGAGGAGGATGAAAGAGTTCGAAAGGATGCCATACATGATGAAATTGCAACATATTCCCATGCTGATTTTCATAAGTTTTTTTCAGCCTGTGAATATATATGCAAAAGTGAGGGAAAAGATGTTTGGGGATTCGATTCTGGAATAAGTATTGTATTTAAGTTGCTCGAGGAAAATGAAGAAAAGTATAAATCCGTTTTGGATATCTTCTTATCCCACGGGGCGCCTGGCATTTCGTATTCTATGAATGGTATAATTCAATACATGCTGTTTCATTATGGATACTATGAGGCTAAGGAATTAGTAAGCAAATATGAATTTACATCTAAATCCGTTTGGCTGTATAGAATTTGGGAATGTATGGCAGAAGAATATGTTTCGGAAGAAATAGCAACAGAATTCGAAAGATTTATAAGAGACAATGATGAGGTTATTCCGGATCCTTGTACTTTGAGTAAATATGCTAAGTACGATAAGGAACTTCTAAGTGGGGTGATTGATAAGCTTGTTAAGAAGCCATCTGCCGGAGCCTTGTTTTTGGGGGGAGTATTTAGGAATGACAGTATTACCTTGATTCTAAATTTGTTTGAAGGGAGTATTGATATTTTATCTGAGATTTATATACAAGCGTTAGATTCAGATGTGGATTACGAAGGTAAAATGTTTTTGGCATTATATGATCGGAAGCCAGAGATATGGAGGAGATATGTCGAATGGCTCAAAGATCATCACAGGTATGAAAGTAATGAGCATCACATAGTAGATGGGATTTGGGAAAAACCAGAATACTCTGAGCTAATATGTTGCCTTTTCGATATGTTGGTTGATGGAATGTTTATTTATATTAATGAGGCGGCAAATTTGATTTTTCATTCATGTGGGAAAAAGGATATAGATGAAAGGAAGAAAAAATGGTTGGCGGATCAATTGGAGAACCCCCAAAATGATTTGAATAGATATAAAAAATTGATCAATGTAGTCGCTGTAATATATCCTGAATGGGAAGTAGAGTATGTGCTTAAATTTTTAAGACGAGATAAGAGTATTGAGGATTTTAAAGAACTATATTTCTTTTCACTAGAATCCTCATGGAGCGGAAGCCAAATACCATTAATTAATGGGGAGATAGAATTTTTAATGAAATTAAGTAATGGCATTAAAGGCATCGAGTTTTTGGAACACAAAGTATATCTTGCTACACTAATAAGTAATAAAGAAAAGTATAAAGATGAGGTGGAACTGAGAGAATACCTTGAAAATGCATGATCATTCAATTCCCTAACCCCTTAGGAACTAAGGGCGCACTTCTATACCTACCTTTAGGCAGGTATGGGTGCGCCTTTTCCGTTGCGAAAAGGGTTTGCGGGATGGATCCCGGACAAGCCCTTCGGTCTTGTGTTATTTTTTCTTCTTGCCACGGCCATTTCCCTTCACCGGTGTGTACAGATTGGAGTATCTTTGCAGAATATCGGTAAAGGTTTTGAATTCGTAAGGATCCATTTTCGTAAAGTTGATTTTGAAAAGTTTGCTGTACATGACCATCTGAGCCTGGGTAGAATTATCTGCTTTCTTCAATTCTTCAAATGTTCCGAGCATATCATCGACCGGCGTTATTTGATCTCCGGTTTCGGAATCTTTTCCGTGTGCAGTTCTTATGTCTTTTGCGATTTTCACAATGTCATTTCCGAGAAGGTTATTAAAATAATTGTCCTCGGAGATGGAAGCAGTCTCTAAGGTTTTCATGTAATGGTCGCTGTCAGGGATTCCATTATTCTGCAGGCGTATTCTTGCTTGCTCGATCATTCTGTTAATGTTTCGAAATTGCATCCCGGCGAGATTATCCACATAAATTTCCATGTCTGACATGAAGTTAATAAAATCCGGATGTTTTATCTGGATGCGACAAGCTGTGTATAAAGACAGTCACCGAAAAATCTGCCATGGATAAATGGCAAAAATGTCAAAAATAGCGTGAATTGTGGACTGACCTATGATAGAATAAAGGCTATCGAGGGCAGTCCTTTGTTTTTGAAAGGAGTGTCAG